>JACYYJ010040483.1_pt4 | contig 29389 bp, 30 predicted proteins | sample 8236861 | NCBI WGS metagenome assembly JACYYJ01 (sample SAMN14103086, study PRJNA606662) | landfill metagenome | isolation source: landfill solid waste | place: India:New Delhi, Okhla landfill site | collected 2017-11-05
CCCGTCCTCCTCGTCAGCGGCGACGACAAGACCTGCGAGGACGCCCTCGACTACGCACCCGACGCCGCCACCGTCGCCGTCAAACAGTGCGTCAGCCGCTACGCCGCCATCTGCCTGCCCCCGTCGCGCACCAGCGCGGACCTCACCGTCGCCGCCACCCGAGGCATGCGCCTCGCCGGACGGGGCACCCCCACCACGACAGCGCACCACATCGACGTCGAGTTCGACGCCAGCCACCTCGCCCAGGCGGCCGCCGTCATCCCGACCGTCGAACAGACCGGCGTCCGCACCGTCGGCTTCGACGCCCCCACCATGACCGACGCCATGAAGGCCTTCAAGATCGTCACCGCCATCGCCGACGGCGCCGTGCAGGGCAAGTACGGCTGACGACCCGCGACAAACCGACACCACGAACGAACAAAGGGCGGTGTGACCCCGTGACAGCCGATGTCGTGGACCTCTGTTCCCAGCTGGTCCGCTTCGACACCACCAACCACGGCGCAGGCGACGCCCGCGGCGAACGCGACGCCGCCGAATTCTGCGCCACCACCCTCGCCGCCGCGGGCATCGAACCCACGATCCTCGAATCCGCGCCCCGACGCGCCAACGTCGTCGCCCGCGTCCCCGGCGAGAACCCGGACCTGCCCGCGCTCCTCATCCAGGGACATCTCGACGTCGTCCCCGCCGACCCCGCCGAGTGGAGCGTCGACCCGTTCTCCGGCACCGTCGCCGACGGCTACGTCTGGGGGCGCGGCGCCGTCGACATGAAGGACTTCTGCGCCACGGTCCTGGCCGCCCTCAGCTCGCTGGCCGCCACCGGACGCCGCCCCCGGCGCGACATCGTCCTCGCCTTCGTCGCCGACGAGGAGGACCGCGGCGAGTACGGAGCGCACTGGCTCACCGCCCACCACTCCGACCTCTTCACCGACTGCGCCGCCGCCGTCAGCGAGTCCGGCGGCTACACCTACCACGTCCGCGCCGCCGACGGACGCACCGTCCGCCTCTACCCCGTGGGCACCGCCGAACGCGGCACCGCCCACCTCAGGCTCACCGCCCGTGGCCGCGCCGGACACGGCTCCCGACGCAACGACGCCAACGCCGTCACCCGCCTCGTCGACGCACTCCACGCGCTCGCCGCCCACCGCTGGCCCGTCGTGCTCACTCCCACCGTCGAGGCGTTCCTCGAACGCACCGGCAAAGCCCTCGGCGTCGACGTCGACCTCCACGACATCGACGCCACACTCGACCGCCTCGGCGACGCCGCACCCCTCGTCGAGTCCACCGTCCGCAACAGCGTCACCCCGACCGTCCTGTCCGCCGGCTACAAGGTCAACGTCATCCCCGGCGTCGCCGAAGCCCACGTCGACGGCCGGGTCCTCCCCGGCACCGAGGCCGCGCTGCTGTCCGAGGTCGACGCCCTCATCGGCCCCCACGTCGAACGCGAGTTCCTCTCCCGCAGCCCCTCCGTCGAGGCCCCCGTCGACTCGCCCTGGTTCGACGCGATGGCCGACGCGCTGCGCTCGCAGGACCCCGACGCCGTGGTCGTCCCGTACTGCCTGGGCGGCGGCACCGACGCCAAGGCGTTCAGCGAACTCGGCATCGACTGCTACGGCTTCGCGCCCCTGTGGCTGCCCGAAGGGTTCGACTACCGCGCCATGGCCCACGGCGTCGACGAACGCGTTCCCGTCGACGGCCTGCGGTTCGGCGCCCGCGTCATGGAACACCTCCTGCTGAACGCCTGACCCGCACGGCTCGGGTGATCATGCCAACAGCGCTCAATCGGTACAGGTGAGATGACGCACCCGGGCCGGAAGGCGCTCGACCGATAACATCCCGGATACAAGCACTGAAACCGTCAGCAGGAGAACGTCATGACGCAGGCCCCTGTCAACGTCACCGTCACCGGCGCCGCCGGCCAGATCGGCTACGCGCTGCTGTTCCGCATCGCGTCCGGCCAGCTGCTCGGCCAGGACACGCCGGTGCGGCTGCGGCTGCTGGAGATTCCGCAGGCGGTGAAGGCGGCGGAGGGCACCGCTCTCGAACTCGAAGACGGAGCCTTCCCGCTGCTGGCGGGGATCGACATCTTCGACGACCCGAAGCAGGCCTTCGAGGGCACCAACGTCGCCCTGCTCGTCGGCGCCCGCCCCCGCACCAAGGGCATGGAGCGCGGTGACCTCCTCGAAGCCAACGGCGGCATCTTCAAGCCGCAGGGCGAGGCCATCAACGCCGGCGCCGCCGACGACGTCAAGGTACTGGTGGTGGGCAACCCCGCGAACACCAACGCGCTGATCGCCAAGGCCCACGCCCCCGACGTCCCCGCCGAGCGGTTCACCGCGATGACCCGCCTCGACCACAACCGCGCCGTCGCCCAGCTCGCCAAGAAGCTCGGCGTCGCCGTCACCGACATCAGGAAGCTGACGATCTGGGGCAACCACTCCGCCACCCAGTACCCCGACATCTTCAACGCCGAGGTCAAGGGCCAGAACGCGGCGGAGGCCGTCAACGACCAGGCGTGGCTGGAGAACGAGTTCATCCCGCGGGTCGCCAAGCGCGGCGCCGAGATCATCGAGGCGCGGGGCGCGTCCTCGGCCGCGTCGGCCGCCAACGCCGCCATCGACCACGTCTACGACTGGGTCAACGGCACCCCGGAGGGCGACTGGGTGTCCATGGGTGTGCCCTCCGACGGCTCCTACGGTGTTCCCGAGGGCCTGATCTCGTCGTTCCCGGTGGTCTGCAAGAACGGCTCCTACGAGATCGTGCAGGGCCTGGAGATCAACGACTTCTCCCGCTCCCGCATCGACGCCTCCGTCGGCGAACTCGTCGAGGAGCGCGACGCGGTCACCAAGCTCGGTCTCGTCTGATCCGACGCCGCCTCGCGTGGAGGGTCGGCCACCGTCGCGCCGACCCTCCACGGCCGGATCACTTCATCCACACGACCGGGTCGTCGCTGTAGTCGTCGCGATCGAACGCGGCACCCGCGCGCCCCGGGTGCGCCGCCTGCACCGAGCACGACTCGTCGGACGCGCCCGCCGTCGAGAAGTCGGCGTCGGCCGACGCGGTCACGCACTTGCCCTCGACGTCCCCGGTGACGAAGACACCGGTGTAGTCGCCGTCCGACGCCACCGCCTGCAGGTTTCAGCGAGCTGTAGGCCAGGTCGGTGCCCCCGACGTTCTCCACCGTGTACTTCACGATGTCGGTCACGGTGGTCGCGATCGTTCCCTCCGACTCGCCGTAGCGGTACGGCACCGTCGCGGTCTCGCCGACCCTCAACGTCGTGCCCGGTGGAGTGAACTCCTGCTCCGCGGCACTGCTGTCGGTCGGTGCGGAGCTCGCGCCGACCGCGCTCGTCGACGCAGCCGTCGTCTCGTTCTCCACACCGGCGCGTGCACTGCCCTCGTCGCTGCCGCTGCACGCCGACAATCCGAATCCCTCCAATGGGATCATCTTCGGTTACGCCGAATCGATGGAGCAGAGCTGTGAGTGAGGATCCGTCCGACCCGGCGGTGACGTGGCGTCCGTGCCTGGTGTGTTCGCGTGGTGTCGGGAGGCAAGAGTGATGAACGAGGCGAGGCGGACGCCATAGTGCCCGGATGTATAGACCACCATGACACCGGCGGTGTCGGTCCGGCTCGGGCCCCGCGACCATGAGGACGGGAGCACACCCACCCCGCTCCCACCCCAGTCATGATCACGACGGCAGCGCAGGACCAGTTCACCGCCTACGGTCTCTCGCACTGGGCGGTGCTCGTCGTGTTCGCCGCCGGCGCCGCCGCTGCCGTCCGCGTCGGCCGAGCGCACCGCCACTCCCCTGCGCAACGCCGCGTCAGCCGGGGCTTCGGTGTGGTGCTGCTCGCTCTCGACGTCGCCGCACTCGCCTACACCCTGACCGCCCGCGAGGAGAGCCTGGTCGACAGCGTGCCCCTGCACCTGTCCGACCTCGCCGGGTTCGTCGCCGCCTACGCACTGCTGACACACTCCCGCCGCGCCGTCGCCCTCACCTACTACTGGTGCCTCACGCTGTCGCCGCAGGCGCTGTTCTTCCCCGTCCTGGCCAGCCCGGACTTCCCGCACCACGAGTTCCTGGCGTTCTGGAGCCTGCACCTGCTCGTCGTGTGGGCGGCCGTCTACCTCACCTGGGGAGCCGGCCTGCACCCCACCTGGCGCGACTACCGCACCACGGTCGTGATCACCGCATGCTGGGCCGCCACCGCGATGTTCGTCAACAGCGCCACGGGCACCAACTACGGCTTCCTCAACCGCAAACCCGAGAGCGGCTCGGTACTCGACCTGCTCGGCCCCTGGCCCTGGTACGTCGTGGCGGAGGTCGCGCTCATCCTCGCCACGTGGGCGCTGCTCACCTGGCCGTGGACGTGGCGGCGCGACCGAACACACCGCAGCGACGGCGTGGGCGGCCTGCCGACCTGACCGCCCACGCCGTCCACCGTCACGCTCCCGCGAGTCCCCGGCGCTTCAGCAGCGGCTCGATCTCCGGATCACGGCCCCGGAACGCCCGGAACGCCGCCATCGGGTCCGTGCTCCCGCCGCGCGACAGCAGCTCCCGCCGGAAATGGTCACCGTTCGCGCGCGTGAGACCGCCGTTCTCGCGGAACCACTCCACCGTGTCGGCGTCGAGGACCTCGCTCCAGATGTAGGAGTAGTAACCCGCCGAGTAGCCGTTGCAGAAGATGTGCGCGAAGTACGTGCTGGCGTAGCGCGGCGGCACCTCCGGCACCGCAACCCCGGCCTTCTCCAACGCCTGCGCCTGGAACGCGGCCACATCCTCGACCGTGGTGTCCGCGTCCAGCGTGTGCCACGCCAGGTCGAGCAGGGACGCCGCCAGGTACTCGGTGGTCGCGAAACCCTCGCCGTATGAGCGGGACTCCTGCAGCTTCTCCACCAGCCGCTGCGGCAACGGCTCACCCGTGCGGTAGTGGCGGGCATAGTTGGCCAGCACCTCCGGCCACAACACCCACATCTCGTTGACCTGCGACGGGAACTCCACGAAGTCCCGGGGCACGTTCGTGCCCGCGAACGTCGGGTACCGCGTGTCCGACAACAGCTCGTGCAACGCGTGCCCGAACTCGTGGAACGTCGTCTCCACCTCGTCGAAGGACAGCAGCGTCGGCTCGCCCTGCGGCGGCTTGGTGATGTTGAGGTTGTTCACCACCACGGGCTTGCGGTCGAGCAGCCGCGACGGCACCCGGTAGGAGTTCATCCACGCGCCACCGCGCTTCGACTCGCGCGCGTAGTAGTCGCCGAGGAACAGTCCCAGCGGGCTGCCGTCGGCGTCGAACACCTCGAACACCCGCACGTCCGGGTGGTAGGTCGGCAGGTCGTGGCGCTCGGTGAACGTCACCCCGTACAGCTTCGTCGCCGCGTGGAAGACGCCGTCCTTCAGCACCCGGTCGAGCTCGAAGTACGGGCGCAACTCGGCGCCGTCGACGTCGAACCGGCGACGACGCACCCGCTCGGCGTAGAACGCCCAGTCCCACGGCTCCAGCGGGTGGTCCTCACCGGAACGCGCGATCTCCTCGGTCAGCTCCGCCGCCTCGGCGCGCGCGTTCGCGACGGCCACCGGCGCGAGCCGGCGCAGCAGGTCGGTGGCCGCCTGCGCGGTGCCCGCCGTCTGGTCCTCGATCGCGTACGCCGCGTGGTGCGGGTACCCCAGCAACGCGGCCCGCTCGGCCCGCAGCCGCGCGATCCGCAACAGCACGGCCTTGTTGTCGTGCTCGCCGCCGCGGTTGCCGCGCGCGACCGACGCCCGGAAGAGACGCTCGCGCACGCTGCGGTTCTCCAACGACGACAGCAGCGGCTGCGCCGTCGGCAACGACAGGCTCAGCAGGTACTTGCCGTCCTCGTCCCGCGCCGTGGCCGCCTCGGCCGCCGCCGCGATCGTCGCCTCCGACAGACCGGCCAGCTCGGCCCGGTCGGTCACCAGCACCGCGAGGTCGTTCGTGTCGGCCAGCAGGTTGTCCTGGAACCGGGTCGCCAGCGACGACAACTCGGTGTTCAGCTCACGCAGGCGCGCCTTCTCGGCCTCCCCCAGCGCCGCACCGGCGCGCACGAAGTCCAGGTGGTAGCGCCGCAGCAGCCACGCCGACTCCTCGTCCAGCCCGAGCGAGTCCCGGTCCTCGTACAGGCGCTCGACCCGCGCGAACAACGCCGCGTCGAGGTGGATGGCGTCCGAGTGCGCGGCCAGTTTCGGCGCGATCTCGGCGTGCACGGCCCGCAGCGTGTCGTCGGTGTGGGAGGCGTTGAGGTTGAAGAACACCTCCGCCACCCGGTCGAGCAGCTCACCGGAACGCTCCAGAGCGACGATCGTGTTGTCGAACGTCGGCGGCTCCGGGTTGTCGGCGATGGCCCGCACCTCGGCGGCCTGCTCGGCCATGCCCGCCTCGAACGCGGGCAGGAAGTGCTCGCTCGAGATGCGGTCGAACGGCGGCAGCTCGTACGGCAGCTCACTCGCCGTCAACAGCGGGTTGTCCACAGTCGTCACTCTCGGTCCTTTCGTCCAGTCGACCCACCGACCACCGCGTCGGAGGACAGCCCGCCACTCCGGCGCCGCCGCTTCGGCTTCGGCGGCACGATCCCGCTCAGCTCGCCCCCGCAGTCGTTCATGCGCAGCACGAACGACCGGGTGTCGGTGTAGCGGATCACCGACACCGACGCCGGGTCGACCACCGTGCGCTGAAACAGGTCGAGGTGCTGGCCCAGCGCGTCGGCCAGCACCGCCTTGATCACATCGCCGTGGGTGCACGCCACCCACACCGCGTGCTCACCGTGCTCGGCGGTGACGCGCGCGTCGTGCGCGCGCAGCCCGGTCACGGCCCGCACCTGCATGTGGGCGAGACCCTCTCCACCGGGGAACACGGCCGCCGACGGCTGCGACTGCACCACCTTCCACAGTGGCTGCTTGGCCAGTTCCTTCAACGGCCGGCCCGACCACTCGCCGTAGTCGACCTCGGACAGTCGCGCGTCGGTGCGCGGGGTCAGCCCGGTGGCCTTGACCAGCGGGGCCACCGTCTGCCGGCAGCGCAACAGCGGGGACGTCACCACGGCGGCCAGCGGCACGTCCGCCAGCCGCGACACCAGGCGTTCGGCCTGCGCGCGACCGACCTCGTCCAGGGCGACCCCGGCGGTGCGTCCGGCCAGGACACCCGCCGTGTTCGCCGTCGACCTGCCGTGCCGGAGCAGGATCACAGTAGCCACCACGCCACCCTACGGCCTCACTGCGGCTGTTCCACCGCACCGGCCTCGACCGGCCCCGCGTCCGGGTCGAGCACGCCGGTGAACACCAGCACCAGCACGAGCACGCCCAGCGCGACGCGGTAGATCACGAAGGGCAGGAAGCTGTTCTTCTTGATGTACGACATCAGCCACGCGATCACGGCGTACCCGACGCCGAACGACACGATCGTGGCCAGCAGGGTCGGCCCCACTCCGGGCGCGTCTCCCTCACCGATGTCGGTGAGCTTGTAGACACCCGAGGCGAGCACCGCGGGCACCGCCAGCAGGAACGCGTACTCCGCGGCGTCGGCGCGCTTGTAGCCGAGGAGCAGACCACCCGTGATCGTGCCGCCCGACCGTGACACTCCGGGGATGAGCGCCAGCGCCTGCGCGAAACCGTAGGCGAGACCGTGGGGCACGGTGAGCTGGTCGAGTTCGCGGTCCTTGCGGCCGATCCGGTCGGCGACCAGCAACAGCAGGCCGAACACGATGAGCGTGGTGGCCGTCAGCCGCAGATCCCGGAACACGCTCTCGATGTCGTCCTCGAACAGCAGGCCCAGCACCGCGATCGGGATGGAGCCGACGATGATGAGCCAGCCCATCTTCGCGTCCGGGTCGCAGCGGTACTCCCGCTTGGTCAGCGACAGGAACCAGCGGTGCAGGATCCGGCCGATCTTCCTGCTGAAGTACAGCAGCACCGCGAGCTCGGTGCCGATCTGCGTGACGGCGGTGAACGCGGCACCGGGGTCGTCCCACCCCGCGAACGCCGCCGTCAACCGGATGTGCGCGCTGGAGGACACCGGCAGGAACTCCGTGAGCCCCTGCACCAGCCCGAGGACGAGCGCTTCGAACCACCCCATCAGGCGACTCCCGCCCGCTCGACGGCGTCCAGGGCGGTCCGCAGGGTCGCGGCGCCGTTCTCCGGTGCCACGAACGGCGACACGTTCAGCGTGGTCACTCCCGCCTCGGCGAACGCGGTCATGCGCTCGGCGATCCGCTCGACCGGCCCGAGCAGCGACGTCGCGTCGAGGAACTCCAGCGGCACCGCCGCCATCGCGCCCGCGTAGTCCTTGGCCAGGTAGCGGTCCTGCACCTCGGCGGCGGCGTCGCCGTAGCCCATGCGCACCGCCAGCTGGTTGTAGAAGTTCTTCTCGCGGCTGCCCATCCCGCCCAGGTACAGCGCCGCGTAGGCGCGCACCGAGTCGGCGCACACGGTCCAGTCCTCACCCGGCACCAGCGGCACGGTGGGGGCGATGTCGAGGTCGGCGAGCGTGCGACCGGCCTTGGCGGCACCCGCACTCAGGTGATCGAGATGGGTGGCGGCGTGCTCGGGTGAGAAGAACACCGGGAGCCAGCCGTCGGCGATCTCCCCGGTGAGCTCCAGGTTCTTGGGCCCGATGGCGGCGAGGTAGGTGGGGATGTGGTCCCGCGCCGGGTGCACCGTCAACGCGAGCGCCTTGCCCGGGCCGTCGGGCAGCGGGAGCCGGAAGTGCGTGCCGTCGTAACGGACCTTCTCGCGGCGCAGCGCGGCGCGGACGATGTCGACGTATTCGCGGGTCCGGCCCAGCGGTGCGGTGAACCGCACTCCGTGCCAGCCCTCCGACACCTGCGGCCCCGACACGCCGAGTCCCAACCGGAACCGGCCACCGGAGAGCGTGTCCAACGTCGCGGCCGTCATCGCCGTCGTGGCCGGGGTCCGGGCCGGGATCTGCAGGACCGCGCTGCCGACGTCGATCGACGACGTCTGCGCGGCGATCCACGACAGCACGGTCGGCGCGTCGGAACCGTAGGCCTCCGCGACCCACACCACCGAGTAGCCGAGCGCGTCGGCCTCCTTGGCCAGCACCAGGTTCGACGCGTCGTTGCCCGCGCCCCAGTAGCCGAGGTTCAACCCCAATCGCATGCGACCTGTGCGACCCAATGCCGTCTCCCGCCCTGTGCTGAGTTCCTTCGACCGGCCACGCTGTCGGCCCGCTGTCAACGGCACGATATCCGCCGGCCGGGCCGGGGCCGCGAGCGCTGTCCGGCTGTCCCGCCTCGCCTGCGCCCTCGGGCCACACACCGGGCGGCCGGTGTCGACGCAGCTCAGCGCATCCCGGCGCATTCCGGGAGGAGCCTCGGCGCTCGCCACCTCGTCCGGGCATGTCGGCGGCCGAGTACGCACTCGCCTGCGCGGCGAGGCACGGCGCCGACACCATCGGACGATGACGCGCCGCCGGGGCGCCTTGGTCACGGACCCGGTCGGGTGACAGCTAGGCTCTGGCGCTATGGAAAGCCGTCAGCTCGGCACCTCCGGCCTGCGGGTGTCCCGGATAGGGCTCGGCACCTTGTCCTGGTCGACCAGCACCGACGCCGAGGACGCCGCCAACCAGCTCGCCGCGTTCGTCGACGCGGGCGGCACGCTCGTCGACACCGCTGACATCTACGGCGACGGAGAGGTCGAACGCCTGCTGGGATCGCTGCTGGGCCATCTGGTGCCCCGCGATCAGGTGGTGCTCGCCACCAAGGCCGTGGCGCGCCGCGCCGACGGGCCGTTCGGTGGTGGCGCCTCGCGGGGTGCGTTGCTGGCGGCGCTGGACGGCTCGCTGCGCAGGCTCGGCGTCGACCACCTGGACCTGTGGCAGCTGCACGCGTGGGACTCGGCCGTGCCGCTCGACGAGACACTGTCCGCCCTGGAGTATGCGCTGCGCAGCGGCAAGGTCCGCTACGTCGGTGTGTGCAACTACACGGGTTGGCAGCTCGCGACCGCCGCCGCCTCGCTCGCCGAGGGGCGGATCGTGTCGATCCAGTCCGAGTACTCGCTGCTGGAGCGCGGCATCGAGCGGGAAGTGGTGCCCGCCGCCGCTCACCACGGAGTGGGTGTGCTGCCGTGGGCGCCGCTCGGCCGCGGGGTGCTCACCGGCAAGTACCGCACGGGCACCCCGGCCGACTCCCGCGGCGCCTCCACCACCTACGCCGGCTACGTCGAGCAGCACCGCACCGAACGGGCGGCACGCATCGTGGAGGCGGTCGTGACCGCGGCGGACGGGCTCGGCGTGTCCCCGCTGGCCGTGGCGCTGGCGTGGGTGCGGGACCGGCCCGGCGTGGTCGCCCCTCTCGTCGGTGCCCGCGACAAGACCCAGCTGGCCGGGTCGCTGGCAGCCGAAAGCCTGACCCTACCCGCAGCGATCAAGGCCGCACTCGACGACGTCAGCGCGATCGAGTTCGGCTATCCGGAACGATGGCCCGCATGAAGACCCGCACGCACCTGTCCACCCTGGGCGCCGTGGCGCTCGCGGCCGTGCTGGCGGCCACCCTCACGGCCTGCTCCGGTGAGGGAGAGGTCACCGACGAGCTCCAGGTGGTGGAGAACCCCACCGCCGCGACCGCACAGCCCTCCCCCGAGACCGGCACCGAGCCCGCGGGATCGGTGATCCCGCTCGACGGTGACGTCACCGCCATGACGGCGGTCTCGGACAGCGGCGTGGTCGCGGTCGCCGTCACCGACCCGGCCCGCGTGCTGCTCTACGACGGCGACGCCCTCGACCGGCCCGGCACCGAGCCCACGGTCGTCGAGCTGCCCGGCCCGGTCGAGAACCTCACGGCGGCAGGCGACGAGCTGCTGGCCCCGGTGCCGTCGGAGAACACGCTCGCGCGCATCACCCTCGACGGGAACGTCGAGCTCACGCCCACCGCGGGAGGTCCCACCGGCGCGGCCGTCCACGGCGAGGACACGCTGGTCAGCCTGCGCGAACGCAAGGGCGTCGGGGTGCTCGACGGCGACCGCCTCGGCCCCGTGGTCGAGGGCGGCCTCAACAGCGCCGACGACGTGGTGGTGGCCGAGGACCGGCCGGTCGTGCTCGACCGCGTGCGCAGCGCCGTGTTCGAGGTGGACGTCGACGGCGGCGACGTCGGCGCGGGGCTGCGAGCCGGGCAGGGAGCCACGAACGTGGTCACCGACGACTACGGCCGCGTGTTCGTCAGCGACACCCGCAGCGGCGGAATCCTGGCGTTCTCCGTCGACCCGCTGCTGCTGCGGCAGCTCTACCCCGTGCCCGGCGGCGTCTACGGCATGGCCTACGACTCCGAGCGGGACGTGCTGTGGGCCACCCTGACCGCCCGCAACGAGGTCGTCGGCTTCGACGTCCGCGGCGGGGAGCTGCAGGAGCAGTACCGCTACCCCACCGTTCGACAGCCCGATTCGGTTACCGTCGACTCAGGGACGTCCCGGGTCGTGGTGGGCTCGGCGAGCGGGGAAGGGATCCAGGTGATCGCTCCATGAGGAACGCGGAAGCGGTGGTCGACGGCGAGTGGGAATACCGCCGGGTGCAGTTGCCCCCCGGCATCTCCCGAATCTCCGCGGCCGTGCAACTGTCGATCCAGGCCGAGTTCTCGGGCTGGGAGCTGTCCAACGTCAGGTTGTTCTCCGACGGCACACGCAAGGTGTGGTTGCGCAGGCGGCGTTCGCTGGCCGCCGCGGGGCCGTTGCCCGGCCTCAGTCTCTGACCGTCACCCTGCGGGCACTCCGCGCCGACACCGGGGCACCCGGTCGGTGTCCCGGACGACAGTGTCTTGACACTGCTCCGTTTGTTCGAACTATTGTTCGACCGAGGGGAGTAGTTCGGGAGTGCACGTGAACCAACCAGCAGAACCGCCGCCGCCGTGGCCGTGGTGGCAGCACGACGCGAGTTCCACACCCACGCGTCCCGTGTGGACCCGGGCCGACGGAGCACCCGAGGGGTTCCGCCCCGTCGACCCGCCGCGCTGGGTGTGGGTGGACCTGCGCGCCGCGCTGCGCAAGGACGCGTTCACCTTCACCGACGACAATCCCGCGGGCCTGCAGTACCGGTACGAGGCCAAGGGACTGCTGCGGGCCTGGATGCCGTCCGTGGACGGCGCCGCCCTGGCCCTCGTGACATATCAGCTGCTCACCGCCGATCTGGCGTGGCGGACCACGGTGACGGCCTTCGTTCCCGCGCACACGGTGCGGTTCCGGTCGCGCACGGGACGCGAGTCCCGCTAGAGCCGCGTCTCAACCCCGGGCGTGGCCGGTGTGCAGGAGCCGGTGCGGGTCGACGGCGCGGGTGATGCCGCGTAGCCGCTCGTAGTCCCCGGCGTCGAAGGCGGTCCGCAGTGCGTCCTCGCGCAACGACCGGAACGCGAACCCGAGCCGTCGGCCGAGCGCCGCGTCGGCGAACGGGGCGAGCGCGTCGTCGTGGAGTCCGCGCACCAGGGTCTCCTCCCCCGCGGCGACCGGTGAGAGGACCGACACCAGGTAGGAGCCCTGGCGGTGGCCCACAGCGCTCGGAACCCGGGGTGGTCGGGCGAGCGCCCCGCCCAGGTGCCGCAGGCCCACAACGGTGAAGACCGGGCTGTCCGGGCCGGCGACGGCCGTCAACCCGGCCAGTGCGCGCGGGTCGAGGTCGCGGACGACGAGGTTGTCGCCCCGGTACGGGTGCGGCTCCTCGGGTTCGTCGAAGATCGACCCCGACGCCGTGTACGGGAGGTCGGTCAGGGTGTCGGCGAGGACCGGCCCGAACGTCCGCAGGGGGCGGGTCAGCGCCCGCCCGTCGTCGGGTGAGCCGCAGTAGGCGACGAGGAGGTGGGCGATCGAGCGGCCCCGCAGCGACTCCGGCAGCCCGGGGACGTCGGGGTAGGTCAGCACGGTCACGGCCGAGGTCAGCTCGTCGGGGACGTCGCCGGTCCAGCGCCGCCAGGCGTCGAGGACGTCGGGGGCCTGCGTGACGTCGAGGAGGAGACTGCCGCCGAAGAGCCGCGTCACCGGGACGAGGGCGATCTCCATGCCGGTGACGACCCCGACGTGACCGCCTCCGCCGCGCAACGCCCAGAACAGGTCGGGCTCGCAGTGCTCGGTCACCTGCCGCGCCCGCCCGTCGGGGGTGACGACGTCGAACCTCCTCACGTGGTCGGAGGCGAAGCCGTAGCGGCGGGCGAGCAGGCCCAGTCCCCCGCCGAGGGTGTAGGAGACGGCACCCACGCCCGGGAAACTACCGGACAACGGGGCGAGGCCGTGCGGTGCGGCGGCGTCGACGACGTGGCGCCACGTCGCGCCCGCCTCGACCCACGCCGTGCGGGTGGCGGGGTCGACCCGCACGCCGGTCAACCGGCGCGTGCTGATCAGCAGCCCCTCGGTCGGGGCGGTGTGCCCGTGGCCGGTGGCCTGCACGGCGAACGGCAGGCGGCGCGCGGCGGCGACGGAGACGGCCTCACGCACGTCGTCGGCGCTCGTGGCGGCGACGATCGCGGCGGGGCGATGCGCGTCCCACCGCTGGAAACCGGTCCGCTCGGCGTCGTAGCCGTCCGAGTCGGCGGTGAGCACGCGGCCGGGAAGCCGGGTCGACAGCGCGTCGACGGACAGGATGGTGTCGGTCATGTGCGGCACGCTAGACGCCGTTGCGGACACATCCTGTCCTCAACCGCGAGAACAGTGCCGGTGAGTGAGGGAGGTGTGCCGCGGATGCGCCAGGACATGCCCACCCGCCTTCTGCGGCTGCTGTCGCTGCTGCAGACGCGGCGGGAGTGGTCGGGTGCCGAACTCGCCGAGCGGCTCGGCGTCACCGCCCGCACCGTGCGCCGCGACATCGACCGGCTGCGCGCGCTGGACTATCCGGTGGACAGCGCTCCGGGCACCGCCGGGGGCTACCGGTTGACCTCGGGCGCGAGCCTTCCCCCGCTGCTGCTGGACGACGACGAGGTCGTCGCCGTGGCGCTCGGGTTGGTGACAGCCGGTGGGGCCGGTGTCAGCGGGATCGCCGACAGCGCCGTGCGGGCCCTCGCGAAGCTGGAACGCGGTCTCCCGGCGCGGTTGCGGCCACGGCTCGCCGCCGTCGGTGGCACCAGCGTGGCAGTGCCTGCCGCCGAGGTCCCGGCGGTGGACCCGGTGGTCCTCGGCGTCCTCGCCGCCTGCTGCCGCGACCAGGAGATCGTCACGTTCGACTACCGCGGTCGCGCAGCCGCCGACAGCGCGCGGCGCGTCGAACCACACCACCTCGTCACGGTGCGAGGGCACTGGTATCTCGTCGCCCACGACCTGGATCGCGACGACTGGCGTTCCTTCCGCGTCGACCGCCTCACCGACCCGAGGTCCACGCGCCGCCGCTTCACCCCGCGCCCGCTGCCCGCGCCGGACCCGGCGGCGTACCTGGCTCGGTCCTTCGCCTCGGCGGAGTACCGGCACCGAGCGCGGTTGGCGGTGTCCCTGCCCGCCGACGAACTGCGGCGCCGGCTGTTCACGAACGTTCCCGGTGAGATCGAGTCGGTCGACCCCGGGCGGTGCACCGTGCGGCTCAGCGCGGAGTCGGCCGAGCTGGTCGCCCTCTACGCGTCGATGATCACGGCGTTGGATGCCGAGGTGACGGTGCTGGAGTCCTCCCCCGACGTCAAGCGACGGCTTCGCGCGGCACGACGCAGACTGCCGGAATGAGCGGCGTCGCGGCTCAGCGGAACCGCTCGGGATCGCCCGCGCCCTCGCGCACGATCTCCGGTGCTCCCTCCGAGAAGTCGACCACGGTGGTGGGCTCGATGCCGCAGTCGTCGGAGTCGAGGACGACGTCCACCACCCCGTCGAGCCGTTCCTTGATCTCCCAGCCCTGCGTCAGAGGATCTTCCTCGCCGGGCAAAAGCAGAGTGCTCGACACGATGGGCTCACCGAGCTCCGTCACGAGAGCCTGGGCGACGGCGTGGTCCGGGATCCGCACACCGACGGTCTTCTTCTTCGGGTGCGCGAGCTGGCGCGGCACTTCCTTGGTGGCGGGCAGGATGAAAGTGTAGCGGCCGGGAACGGCCGCCTTGATGGCCCGGAAGGCCGCGTTGTCGAGGTGGACGAACTGCGCGAGCTGCGCGAAGTCCCGGCACACGAGCGTGAAGTGGTGCCGTTCGTCCAGTTTGCGGATGCTGCGGATGCGGTCCATACCCTGCTTGTTGCCGAGCACGCAGCCGAGCGCGAAACACGAGTCGGTGGGGTAGACCACCACACCGTCGGACCGCAGGACTCGCACCGTCTGCGCGATCGCTCGCGGTTGCGGATTCACCGGGTGTACGTCCACATACCTCGCCACGCGACCCAGGCTAGAGGCTCACGACGGGAAGGGCCACCGTCTCCGACGGCGACGGCCCGGCACCGACCCGGTTTTCGGTGCACTTCGGACAACCGGGGCGCACGCGCGGTGCCGCCATGATCCCCGTCCCGGCCCGGCGGCCGGTGGCGGCTGGCAGAATGTGGCCACATGACCGAACAACCCCAGCGCCCGCAGGTCGACCTGTCCCGACGACGTCTGGTGTCGGTGGCACTCATGACGGTCTTGGGGATCGCGGTGTTCGTGTTCGCGATGGCGACCACCGAGCCGAACTGGATGATGTGGTTCTTCGGCATCCTCATGCTGGTCTCCGCGCTGGCGTTCTGGGTGACCTACGCCTTCTACCGGCTGAAGCGGCGCGACCCCGGGCACTGAACCGTCGCGCGTCAGCCGGAACGCCGCCGCGACACCCTGTGGCGTATCCGGTCCACGACCTCGCCGGGCGGTGAGGTCGCCAGGACCGACCGCGCGGCACGCGCCACCGCACCCCAGCCCGCGGGGGCATCGTTCGTCTCGTGCTGGTCGGGCACCCGCTTCGCCAGGCGGGCGAGGGTGTCGACGGCGGCGTCGAGCACCTGCGCGTCGGTGACCTCGCTGGTCGCCTGGTCCCCCGGTGGCTCGGGCAGCAGGTCGTCGAGGTCGCCCGCGACGGTGTAGCCCGCGGTGGTGATGTCGTCGACGAATCGCCGGGCGGTGTGCGCCGCCCAGTCGTGCGCGTCCGCGGGCAGTGTCGGCCGGGCGGAGCGGCCGTGGGCGAGGATGCCCGCCGCCAGGTCGTCCTTGACCACGGCGGCGTAGTGGGGCCAGTCGACGTCGTCGCCGAGGGCGAGGTTCACCCGGCGCAGCAACTCCGTCTCCACGTGGCCGAGCGAGTGGTTGTGCCTGCCGAGTTCGACGGTGACCGCAGCGGGGTCGAGCCCGAGGACGCACGCGAAACGCTCCCACAGCAAACGCGTCGAGCCGCGGCCGCGGGGCACGGTCACCACGTGCACGCGCTCGGGCGGCAACGACTCGCCCCAGGTCCGCAGCACGCGGGGCAGGTCCTGGTAGTCCCAGAACACGCGGCCCGTGTGGTCGAGCTCGGGGGCGCGCACGGCCTCCAGCAGTTCGGCGAAACCGGTGGTGTGCCGGGTCTTGACGTTCTCCTGCCACACCGACGGCACCTGACGTGCGAAGTCCCGCGCCGTGCACACCACATGGATCTCGGCGTCGAAGGCCGAGGTGACCCGCCGGGCTTCCTCGGGGGAGGCGGCGGCCAGCAGTTCCGAGGAGAACACGGCGTCGCCCGGCCAGGCCTCGATCGTCTCGACCAGGTGGGACCACGAGCCCGCCACGCCGGGCTCGTGCCACTGGCCGTACCGCTGGGCGTGGACGTCCATGGCCGCACGGTGGTGCAGTCCGTCGTCCTCCCCCGGATACAGCAACCCGCGCGCGGCGAGGCCGTCCCGGTGTCGCCACAGCAACGCCTGCAACGAGGTGGTCCCGGTCTTGGGCAGGCCGAGGTGGAGGTAGACGCGCCGGGGCGCGGTGGGCGGCGTGGAGGAGATCATTGCCACCGCATCGTAGTCACGCGTGTCCCAGCACATCACCCGCCCGAACGAACCCCTATAGTGCCAATCTCAACCGGATCGTGTGCGGATCGTTACGTCGCTCCGCTGTCGTCGACGAGGAGGAACCGACGCATGTCCCCCAGTCCGGCCGTCGCACTCGACAAGGGCGCCACCGTATGGCTGACCGGTTTGTCCGGGGCAGGCAAGTCGACGGTGGCGTGCACCATCGCCGAGGCGGTGCGCACCAGTGTCGAGGTGGACGTGCTGGACGGCGACGAGCTGCGGAAGACGATTTCCGCCGAGCTCGGGTTCTCCGCCGACGACCGGCACCGGCACGGCGTCCGCGTCGGCTACGTCGCCGAGCTGCTGTCCCGGCACCGCGTGCTGACGCTCGTGCCCGTGATCGCGCCGTACACGCGGACCCGGGAGGCGGTGCGAGCCCACCACGAGCGACAGGGCACCCCCTTCGTGGAGGTGCACGTCAGCACCCCGCTCACCGAATGCGCCCGACGTGACCCGAAGGGCCTCTACGCCCGCGCGGACGCCGGCGAGATCCGAGGACTCACCGGCGTCGACGACACCTACGAACCGCCCGCGTCACCGGACCTGCGCGTGGACACCACCACGGTGACGGCCCAGCAGGCGGCGGAGTCGGTACTCACACTGTTACGCCACCGTGGCCTTCTGTCCACATTGCACACCCCTGTCGGGGGTTAGCCTGCGTCGGTGCCCCACACCGACCTGCCCGACCACACGATCGACGCGCGCTCACTCGGCTACGTGCCCTCCGACGGCGCCCTGGTCCGCGACACCCCGTTCCTCACCGACGTGCTTCGGCAGACCCGGCGCAGCTCCCTCTGGTGGGCGTGGGGCGCTCCGGTGTTCGCTCTCCTGGCACTCGGCGCTCTCGTCGACGACCTGTGGTTCCCTGCTCTGCTCGCGCTGGTCGGCCTGCTGCTGCGCTGGGGTTGGGTGCTGTGGCGTCTGCCTTACCACCCGAAGCTCGCCGCGGTGGCCGACGTGCCGATCCGGTCGGTGCCTCTCGCCGGCGACGACATCGTGCTCACCCGATGGGTGACCGCGGTGCGTGTCGACGCGCCCGCGGGCGCGGGATGGGCCTACGGACTGTTCCCGCGCGCCCACCGGAAACTGCTGTTGCGCCACCGGCGCGTCCACCTCGTCGCCCGGCCCGGCTCGCGGCGGGTGCTGCTCCTGATTCCCGGCTCGCTCGCCGTGCTGGGTGCGCGACTGCGGGACGCTCCACCCGCTCGGGCCCGCGGTGCCCATCCCAGCGCCCCTCCACGGGATCACCTCGTGTCCGCCGTCCCCGCCTCCGACGAGGTGTTCTCGCTGTGGGTCCGCGCCGCCGCCCGGAACACCCTGGTACTGGCCGGACTCGCGGTCGCGCTGGGTGCGGCGGTGGGGACGTCGTCGCTGCTGCCGTTGCTCGACTCCCGACCGGGCGGCGATCCCATCTGGAACGTGCTCGGACTACTCGCCGCCGTGGCGAGCGTCCTCTGGAGTCTCCAGGTGGCGAGGACGACGGTCCGCCTGAGACGGCGATACCGCCGGGCGCGGGCGTGGGTGTCGCTCCCCGCCCGCGTCGACGCACTCGACGTGGACGGCCCCGGCCGGTACACGATCACGGCGACGGTGTGGCATCCCGATGGACGCGCCGAGCAGATCTGCGCCTCCGGGACTCCCGTGGACCTCGCCGCGGCCGTCGTGGACACCGGTCGCCTGTGGGTTCTCGACTCCACCGTGGCCGGCTCGATGTGGGCCGTGGGTGTGCCCGGCCACCCGGTGGTCGCCCTCGTCGGACACGGGTGAGCCACCACCGGGGCCCGGGCAGCACGGGTGTCAGGCGCGTTGCTCGGCCTGGACCAAGGCCCGCTCGGTGAGCACGCGGGCGAGATGCTTGCGGTACTCGGCCGTGGCGTGCGGTTCGTCGGCGGGGCTCGTGCCCTCGGCGGCCAGCGCCGCGGCCTCGGCGATCGAGGCGCCGTCGGCGAGGGCGCGTTCGGTGGCCTCGGCGCGCATCGGCGTGCCGGCCAGGTTGATCAGGCCGACGTTGCGGCCCTGCACCGCGACGCCCACGATGGCCCAGTCGATGGCGCGGCGCGTGAACTTCTCGAAGCCCCACCCGGCCTCCGCGCGGGGCAGCCGGATCTCGGTGAGCACCTCGTCGGGTTCCAGTGCCGTGGTGAACGGGCCGAGGAAGAACTCCGTCGCCGCGATCGTGCGGTCGCCGTCGCGGCCGCGCACCACGAACGACGCGTCGGCGGCGAGGAGCGCGGCGGGCAGGTCGGCGGCGGCGTCGCCGTGAGCGACGGAGCCCCCGATGGTGCCCCGGTGCCGGACCTGCGGGTCACCCACGACACCCGACACGTGCGCCACGAGCGGCGCGTGCTCGGCGAGCACGGGATCGCGTTCGAGGTCGCTGTAGCGGGTCATCGCCCCGATCGACACGGTGTCGCCGTCGAGCCGCACGTACGACAGCTCCGCGAGCCCGGCGATGTCCACGACCACCTCGGGCGCCGCCAACCGCAGCTTCATCAGCGGCAGCAACGAGTGCCCGCCCGCCAGCAGTTTCGCCTCGTCGCCGTGTTCGGCCAGCACGGCGAGCGCGTCGTCCACAGAGGACGCGCGGTGGTAGCGCAGGGACGCGGGGATCACTGGTCGACCTCCTGCCCGGACGCGTCGATCACCGCATCGACGATGTTGTGGTAGCCGGTGCAGCGGCAGAGGTTGCCCTCCAACCCTTCCCGCACCTGCTCGCGCGTGGGCTTCGGGTTCTCCTCCAGCAGCGACGCGGCCGCCATGATCATGCCTGGGGTGCAGAACCCGCACTGGAGCCCGTGCTGCCGGGAGAACGACTCCTGCAACGGATGCCGCTGCCCGTCGTCGCCGTTCAACCCCTCCAGTGTCGTGACCTCGTGTCCGTCGGCCTGGGCCGCCAGCACCGTGCACGCCTTCACCGACCGGCCGTCGAGCAGCACCGTGCACGCTCCGCACGAGGTGGTGTCGCAGCCGACGTTGGTGGCGGTGAGCCCGGCGACGTCGCGCACGAAGTGCACGAGCAGAGTCCGGTCCTCGACCTCCTCGGTGACCGTCCGTCCGTTGATCTCGATCGTGACGCGCAACGCTGTCAGTCCGCCTTCCGTACTCGCGTGGTTGCCTCCTGGAGCGCTTCCCACACCCGCAACGGCGTCGTCGGCATGTCGACGTGGGTGACACCGAGGTGTGCCAGCGCGTCGACCACGGCGTTGTGCACCGCGGGAGTGGAACCGATCGTCGCCGACTCGCCGATGCCCTTGACGCCGAGCGGGTTGCGGTCGGTGGGCGTGACCATCTCGACCAGCTCGAAGTCGGGCAGCTCGGCGGCCGTGGGGAACGAGTAGTCGGCGAACGTCGCGGTCGTGGGGTTGCCGTCGGCGTCGTAGTGCATGACCTCCAGCAGTGCCTGCGCCGCGCCCTGCGCGAGCCCGCCGTGCCGTTGCCCGGTGAAGGTGACGGGGTTGAGCACCGGACCCGCGTCGTCGACGGCGACGATGCGCCGCAGCGTGACCTTGCCGGTCAGCGTGTCGACCTCCACCACCGCCAGGTGCGCGCCGAACGGGAAGGTCGGCGACACCTCGTCGGCCCACACGTCGGCCGACAACTCACCGTCCCCGGCCCGGGCGGCGAGCTCCGCCCAGCTCACCCCGCCCGCGGACGCCGCGCCTCGCACCCGCCAGGCGCCGGTCGCCGTGTCCAGTTCGAGATCGTCGGGGGCGGCTTCCAACTCGTCGGCCGCCCACTCGCGCGCCTTCTCGATCACCGCGTCCGCGGCCTTGCGCACCGCGGTGCCGCCGAACTGCAACGACCGCGACCCCATCGTGCCGACGCCCTTGGGCACCTCGTCGGTGTCGCCGTGGCGCACGGTGATCTTCTCCATCGGCACGCCCAGCCGGTCGGACAGCAGCATCGCGAACGTCGTGTGGATGCCCTGGCCGTGCGGGGACACGCCCGTGTACGCGGTGACACTGCCGTCGCGGTGGATCACCACCCGGCCGCTGTCCCCGCGCCCGTCACCACCGGTGATCTCGACGTAGGCGGACATGCCCAGGCCGAGCGCGACCGGATCACCCGCCGCGCGGCGGCGCGCCTGCTCCTCCCGCAGCTCCGCGTACCCCGCGGCGTCCAGGACCTTGTCGAGCGCGGCGGCGTAGTCACCCGTGTCGTACGTGGCGCCCGTCGGGGTCGTGTACGGGAACGCGTCGGCCGGGATGAGGTTCTTACGGCGCACCTCCGCCGGGTCGACACCGATCTCCGCGGCGAACAGGTCGATCGCCCGTTCCACCGCCGCCGTCGCCTCCGGCCGGCCCGCACCGCGGTACGCGCCGATGGGCGTGGTGTTCGTGACCACCGCCCGACTGCCCGCCTCCACCCGCGGGAACCGGTACACACCGGGCGCCATCATCTCCGTCAACGTCGGCAGATAGAGCGTGCGCGGGTACGCGCCCGCGTCCTGCACGACCTCCAAACGGAACGCCAGCACGGTCCCGTCGCGACGACCTCCGATGGTGACCGTGTTGCGCTGGGCTCGACCGTGGGTCATCGCGGTCAGGTTCTCGTAGCGGGTCTCCGACCAGCGCACCGGACGGCCACTACGCCGGGCCGCCCACGCCAGCACCACAGCCTCGGGGTCCGCCCCGATCTTCGCCCCGAAACCACCACCGACGTCCGGAGTGACGATCCGGACCCGCGCGGCGTCGAGGCCGAGCCCCTTGGCGACCGCCGAGCGGGCGAGGTGCGCGTTCTGAGTGGACAACCACAGGGTCACGCGACCGTCGTCGCCCCACGCGCAGGCCGCCCCGCGGGCCTCCAACGGCGCGGGCGCCACCCGCTGGTTGTCGATGGTGCGGGTGACGACCACCTCGCAGTCGGCGAAGGTGTCCTCAGCGAACTCACCACCATGGGTCTGGACCACGTTGGTGCCCAGGTCCGGATGGAGCACGACCTCGTCGGTTGCCGCGGTGTCGACGTCGGCCACGGCGTCGAGCGGCTCGTAGTCCACGTCGACGAGTTCGGCCGCGTCCGCGAGCTGGTACCGGTGCTCGGCGAGGATCACCGCGACGGGCTCACCGACGTAGCGCACCACGCCGTCCGCCAGCCACGGTTGCGCCACCGGCCCCGCCTTGCCGGGCGCCAGGTCGAGGTCGGCCGCCGTGTACACGGCGACGACCCCGGGCGCCGCCTCGGCCTCCGAGGTGTCGATCGAGGTGACGGTGGCGTGCGCGATCGGGCTCCGCACGAACGTGGCGTGGACGGCGCCCGTGAGCGCGTCCTCGCGAAGGTCGTCGATATAGGTGCCGCCCGTCGTGATGAGTTTGTCGTCCTCGACGCGGACCACCCTGGTGCCGACGATGCTCACAGAAAGCCTCCCACTACGACTCCGCGACGATCATGCCGAAGAAGTGGTGAGCGCGCCAAGACGATGTTGACAAGTCACATGAAAAAAGGTTCGCGACTACTCCGTTCGCCGGATCACGCGAAAGCAGCCTCCGCGAACCGGTCGTGCAACCGCGACGCCGTCTCCCGCTGCCGGTCGGCCCGCGCGACGAGTTCGTCCAGTTCGGCCGGGTCCAGCCTGCCGTCCCGCGCCGCCCGCACCCGCAGACTCCGCCACAGTCCCGCCTTGCCCGTCACCTGCATCGCGATCAGCTCCGACTCCAGCACCGGGCTCGACGGAGACGACGCCACCAACCGGCCGTTCAACTTGAGCCGACCGAGCTTCTCCACCGCCCACGCCGCGGTCGCCTTGTACGCGCGGACGGGAACCTCCAGATCCGCCATCACCCGCCGCACCGTGCGGAGATCGTCGGCGAGTTCCTCGGCCAACGCGCGGAGTTCGGACGCGTGCGCGGAGGAGCGTTGTTCGGACGCCAGCCGCCGGGCGAGTTCCGCCCCGCCGACAGCGGCCGCATGGTGATCGTTCAGGTAGGTCGCGAAAACGAGGTCAGCGGTGTCGGTGCCGAGCATGGCCGCCGAGTACCCGCTGCGGACGTTCCGACACCCGCCACCACCCGAGACCCCACCCGCGCCCGGATCAGTCCCGGTACAGCCTCGCGTGCAAAGACCGCATCAGCCGCCCGTATCCCACGCCGGTGAGCCGGCCGGTACGCGCGAGCGCGGCCTTCGCCGCGTTGGCCCCCGGTCCTCCGTGGACGGCACCACCGGGATGCGCTGACGCCCCCGCCAGGAACAGCCGGTCGATCGGCGTGTCCGAGCGGCCGAGCCCGGGCACGGGACGGAACACCAGCTGCTGGTGCAGCGCCGCCGTGCCCGCGTTGATGGCACCTCCGACGAGACCCGGCTGCTCCCGCTGAAGATCCGCCGGGCCCATCACGTGCCGGCGGCGGATCCGCCCGGCGAACCCGGGAGCGTGCCGCTCCACGATGCTCTCCATCCGATCGACGAACCGCCGCAACCGGTCATCGTCCCACTCCACTCCCTGCGGCACGTGCGTGTACGCCCACGCCAACTCGGTGCCCTCCGGGGAGCGCGTGGAATCACTCGTGGTCATCTGTCCCAGCACGAGCATCGGCTCGGCGGGCACCCGGCCCGTCGACAGCTCCGCGCTGTACCGGGCGAGACTGTCGAGATCACTGTCGAGGTGCACCGTCCCCGCGCCGGCGGCCTCCGGGTTGCTCCACGGAATCGGCCCGGAGAGCGCCCAGTCCACCTTGACCGTCGAGTCGTCCCAGTGGAACCGATCCAAATCGGACACCAACCGGGCCGGAAGGTGCTCCTCCCCCACCAGGTCCCGGTAGAGCAGCGGCGCGGGCACATCCGCCAACACCGCCCGCCGCGCCCGCACCAGCGTTCCGTGCGCGTCCCGCACCCCGAGCGCCCGCCCACCGGCCACCACCACCCGGGTCACCGGCCGCGAACACGCGATCCGGCCCCCACGCGTGCGCAACCGCGTGGCCAGAGCATCGGCCAGACCCCCGGCCCCGCCCTCGGGCACCGGGAACCCCATGTCCTGACCGAGCATCCCGAGCAGCCAACCGAACACCGAACTCCCCGTGGCGTGCGGGCCGAGATCACTGTGCAACGCGTTCCCGGCGAGCAGCAACCGCGCACCGTCACCGTGGAACGTCTCCATGCCGAGCGTGCTCACCGGAGTCGCGAGCATCCGCACGAACCGCAGCCCGTCCCCCAAGCCCAGGACCCGCGCCAACCGCGCCGCCGCGCGCACCGGCGGAAACGGCGTGAACAGCAGATCGAGGAACGGCTCCCGGATCCGCAGCCACTCGTCGAACTGCCCACGCCACGCGTCACCGTCCCGCACGTCGAACGACGACACGGACTCCACCGTCCGCTCCAGATCCCGGGACAGCACGGCGACCCGGTCGTCGGGCAACACGTGCGCGAGCACGGCGGGCGCGTGACACCAACGCAACCCGTACTGCTCCAGGTCCAGTCCACGCATGATCGGCGAGGCCACCGACATCGGATAGAACGCGCTGAACACGTCGTGCCGGAAACCGGGCTCGGTCAACTCCGCGGTCCGAACGGCTCCCCCGACGAACGGTGTGGCCTCCAGCACCAGCACGTCCCAGCCCGCGTCGGCCAGCAGATTCGCGGCCACCAGACCGTTCTGCCCGGCACCCACGACCACGGCGTCCACCGTGTCCTCGACGCCGCCGCTCGACCCCGCTGCCTCCACGGCCTCTGGCGTACCCATTGGGCGGGACCCTACACTCGCCCGCCCCCCGACCTCGGCGTCTCGCCGGGCCCGTCGCGGCGAGGTCCCCGGTGCACGACGATGTCCTCCAACCGCGACAACGCCTCGCTGTTGCGCGGCTTCAGATACAGCGCCTGCACCGGCACCGGAAGCAACCGCGCCGGCCCCTCGATGGCCTCCTCCGAGATCGTGACCTTCGTGCGCTCGTCACCCGCCGGCTCCAGCTCGACCCGGACGCGCGCCCGACCGAGCACCCACAGCCGCGCTTCGAGCTCGATCATGCGCCCCGGCTCCACGGCGGTCACCCGCGAGATGTCCGGCACCTGCAACGGCCACGCCCCAGCCTTGTGGTGAATGCGGCTGCCCTCGGCAGGCCACGACTCGTCGACGTCCCGGATGTGCGCGTTGCCCACCACCCAACCCGCGTAACTCCACCCGTCGGCGAGCACGGCGAAGACCCGCTCCGGTCGCGCGGGCATCACCCGGCTCGTCTCGATCATCCGCTCCACCTCCACGACAGCGCAGTACCCACGGCGGCGCCCGTCGACTCCTGTCGGAACACCTCCGGAGTCTTCGGCCGCGGCTGTCACCTCCGCGCGCGCTCCAGTTCGTCCGCCGCGACGCCACACCCCGACCCGAGCCGTCCTGACCGGTCGGCTCGCCGCCGTCCACCAGGAGCTCGTCGTGCGCCCGACGGTGTTCGTCCCACGGCATCCCGCCCTCGCCGCGTGGCCGGGGTGATCCACACTGCACGGGGTTCACCGCCCGTGCCGGGCGCCGTAGAGTGTGGCTNNACGCCAAAGGGGGATCATGAGCACCCGACGTGGTCCGGTGGCGACACTCGCCGACCTCGCCGGCCGATGGTTCGCCGTCCTCGTCGTGATCGGTGGCCTGGTCGGGCTGGCCCTGCCCGACCAGACGGCCGTCCTCGCCGGTTCCGTGCCGATCCTGCTCGGCGTCATCATGTTCGGCATGGGCCTGACCCTCAGGCTCAGCGACTTCGCCCTCGTCCTCCGCCGCCCCTGGGCCGTGCTGCTCGGCCTGAGCGCGCAGTTCGTCATCATGCCGCTGCTGGCGCTCACGGTGAGCTGGGTGTTCGGGCTGACCGGACTGCTGCTGGTCGGGATGGTGCTGGTGGGCTCGGCCCCCGGCGGCACCGCGTCGAACGTCATCGTGTACCTGGCCCGCGGCGACGTCGCCCTGTCGGTGACACTCACCTCCGTCGCGACACTCCTGGCGCCCCTGCTCACCCCGCTGTGGGTGCTGTGGCTGGCCGGTTCGGACCTTCCCGTGGGATTCGGCGACCTGTTCTCCTCGATCGTGCAGGTGGTGCTCGTGCCCGTGGTCGCGGGCGTGGTCGTCCGCGCGCTCGCGGGTCGCCTGGTGCAGCGGGTGACGCCGTACCTTCCCCTCGTGTCGGTCACCGGCGTCGTCCTGGTGGTCGCGGGCATCGTCGGCGCCAACGCCCCCGTCGTCGCCACCAGCGGACTCCTGCTGATCGCGGCCGTCATCGTGCACAACGGACTGGGACTGCTGCTCGGCTATCTCACCGCGAAGGCCGCACGCCTCGACGAGACCGTCTGCCGCGCGGTGAGCGTGGAGGTCGGGATGCAGAACTCCGGCCTGTCCGCCAGCCTCGCCACCGCGCACTTCGCCCCACTCGCGGCCCTGCCCGCGGCGCTGTTCTCGGTGTGGCACAACGTCTCCGGCTCCGTGTTGGCGAGCTACTGGGCGCGCCGACCGGTGGACCGGGCGCACGAGCCCTCGTCGCCCTGAGCCGCGCACCCGCGGAATCCGGCTATTCGGCGGTCTCATCGGCATCGAAGTAGGAGAACTCGAAACTCAGCTCCTCGTAGCGCACGTACGTCCGCAACACTCCCGCCGCACCGTCCCGCCGCAATCGGTGCAACCTGCGCGCGAGTTCCTCGGCCGCCTGGGCCGGATACACGTCGGTCTGGGCGAGCGTGCGATGCAGGTGGGAGACCTCCCAGCTGTCCTTCGTGCCGCTGCCCGCCGACACGGTGAGCGTCACGTCGAGAAGCCAGCGCGAGGGTTTCCCCGTCAGCGCCGGCGTCTGATGCGTCTCGATACCCGCGATGTAGTCGGCACGAATCAGGCCGTCGGTGAGCGTGGCGACCCAGACATTCTCCAGCCCCATGCTCCTTGGCATACCCGTCGAGAAACAGGGCAAGCGTAAGCAGCTCACCGGATGCGCGGCGGCGCCCACGGCCTGGCGTATAGGGCGTTATACACATCACTCGTTCCGGTCATTCCCGCTGCGTGATCGCCGCACCGCCGCCATCACCGGACCGGCCGAACCTCGACCCCGGTTCGTGACCGCCGATTGACCACCGCCGCAACGGGTACCACAGCGGGAATGATGCTCCCACGACTTCTTCGTGCCTCCGAATCCGTCGACCGACTCGACGGTGTGGCCGAGAAACTCGCCCACCGCCTCCGCCGCGTCCTCCGGGGCAACGTCCTGGACAAGGCCCTGCGCGGCTCCTGGATCGGACACCCCACCCATCCCCTCATCGTCACCGTGCCCATCGGCGCCTGGGTGTGTTCCGCCGCGTTCGACGCCCTCGGCGACCGCGAAGCCGCGCGCCGACTCATCGGAATCGGAGCACTCACCGCTCCGGCCGCCGTCGTCACCGGACTGGCGGAGTACTCCCGCCTGTCCACGGTGCAACGACGCGTCGGCCTCCTGCACTTGACGGCCAACGTGGCCGCTCAGGCGTGTTACGTTACGTCGCATCGCTGCCGGTCACGGGGCTCCCACAGCGCGGGGATGCTGTGGAGTGCACTGGGACTGGCCGCGGTCGCGACGGGCGGCGCGCTCGGCGGTCATCTGTCCTACGCCCTCGGTGCGGGCGTGTACGAGTGGCAGGAAGGCCCCGAGCACTGACCCCCGCGGACGTGATCTGGAACGACCACGCCGAGGAGGTCCTGGCATGGCGGTGACCCTCGTCCACGGAACGTCGTTCTGCGTGTGCGGCGACGACGGCGAGTTCGGCGGCGGCATCGCCGAGGGGACGTTCTACCAGGACACCCGCATCCTGTCCGGTTGGAACCTGCGCATCGACGGCAGACCCGTCGAACCGATCACCGTGCAGGTGCCCGAACCGTTCCACGCGCGGTTCGTCGGGCGCGCCCACTCCGGCGACGGCGAAGCCGAGAGTTCCCTGCTGGTGCGCCGCGAACGCTACATCGGCGGCGGCATGCGCGAGGACCTCATCCTCCGCAACTACGGGCGCACCAACGTGACGTGCACGGTGAGCGTGCGCGTCACCGCCGACTTCGCCGACGTGTTCGAGGTCAAGGCCGGCCGGATCCGGGACAAGGGCCACCACGCGGTCGAGGTCACCGGCACCGGCCTGCACCTGGCGCGCTACCTCGACTCCTCCAGCCGCGGTGTGCGCATCACCGGGCAGACCCTCGACGGCAGCGCCGCCGAATACTCGCGCGACCGCGTCACCTTCCGCGTCGTCGTGCCGGCCGGGCAGGAATGGTATGCCTCCGTGGGAGCGCTGCCCGTGATCGACGGAACCCCGATCGTCCCGCTCTTTCCCCGGGAACGCCCCGTCGAACACTCCCGCCCCGCCGTCCTCGCCCGCCGCTGGCGCGAGGGAAGCCCCGTGCTGCGCTACTCCGACAACCGCTCACTGGCCCACACCCTGCAACGCAGCCGCGAGGACCTCGGCGCGCTGCGCATGTTCAACCCCGACCGGCCCGACGACGTCGCCATCGCCGCGGGCGCCCCGTGGTTCATGGCCCTGTTCGGCCGGGACTCACTGCTGGCGTCCCTCATGTCACTGGCCATCGACCCCGCCCTGGCCCTCGGCACCGTCCAGACCCTCGCCCACCACCAGGGGTCCACCGTGGACCCGGACAGCGAGGAGGAGCCCGGCCGCATCCTCCACGAGGTCCGGTTCGGCGCCGACGCCTCCCTCGCCCTCGGCGGAAGCCACATCTACTTCGGCACCGCGGACGCCACACCGCTGTTCGTCATGCTGCTCGGCGAACTCAGCCGCTGGGGAATCGGCAGGGACCGCGTCGAAGCGCTGCTCCCCAACGCCGACCGCGCACTCGACTGGATCGACCACTACGGCGACCGCGACGGTGACGGCTTCGTCGAGTACCACCGCGCCACCGACCGCGGCCTCGTCAACCAGGGCTGGAAGGACTCCTGGGACGGCGTCAACTTCGCCGACGGCACCATCGCCCGCTCCCCCATCGCGCTGTGCGAGGTCCAGGGTTACGTCTACGCCGCTTTCGTGGCGAGAGCCGAACTGGCCGAGAACTTCGGCGACCACGACGGAAACCGCCACTGGCGCGAACGCGCCGCCGAGTTCAAAAAACGATTCAACGAACAGTTCTGGATACCCGAACTCGGCCGCTACGCTCTCGGACTCGACGGCGACAAACGCCCCATCGACTCCGTTGCGTCCAATATCGGTCACTGTCTGTGGACCGGAATCGTCGACGACACCCGCGCCGCGTCCGTCGCCGATTCTCTGCTGTCCCCGCAGATGTTCAACGGCTGGGGAATCCGCACGCTCGCCTCCGACATGGGCGCCTACAACCCGATGAGCTACCACAACGGATCGGTCTGGCCCCACGACAACGCCATCATCGCCGCCGGACTCATGCGCTACGGCTTCGTCGAGCACGCCCAACGCGTCGCGGTGGCCGTCTTCGACGCCGCCCGCGCCTTCGACGGACGGCTGCCCGAACTCATGTGCGGCTTCGACCGCAGCGAGTACGACACACCCGTCCCCTACCCCACCTCCTGCTCCCCGCA
>JACYYJ010104462.1_pt2 | contig 29335 bp, 14 predicted proteins | sample 8236861 | NCBI WGS metagenome assembly JACYYJ01 (sample SAMN14103086, study PRJNA606662) | landfill metagenome | isolation source: landfill solid waste | place: India:New Delhi, Okhla landfill site | collected 2017-11-05
CGTGGCTGGCCGCGTGGCTGCTTGACCCGACGGTGTCGCTGGTGCTGCTGGCGATTCTGCGGGCCGAGCAGGTGACCGCGCGGTATCAGGTCTCGACAGGTCGGTGGGTGCGGCGGGCGAAGTGGTTCACGCTCGCGGCGACGTATGTCATGAACACCTGGGAGTCCTACGCGGCTGGATCGCTCTCCGGGATCGTCCTGCACTCGGTGCCGCCACTGCTGGTGTTCACGGCCGCCGAAGCCGTGACGGACCTGCGGGACAAGCTCACCAAGGCCGTGAACGTCGCCTTCGGCGAGGCAACCCGCGAGCAACAACCGACACAGCCGGGGCAAACAGCGCCACGGAAACCGTTGCGGCGCAAGCTGTTCGCCGACTACCTCGCCGAGGCACGGCAGGCATGGACGCCCGACGTGACCATTTCTCCGGCATGGGTTCGGCAGGTCACCGATTGTTCGCGTGGGTTGTCTTCGCGACTGGCGGAGGCACTCGCGGCCGAGGTGAAAGGCGAGGTGATGTCTCGTGAACGGTGACGACCAAGAGTTCGTGAACACCTCGTCGCTCATGCAAAGGGGACCGAGTGACCTGGAAGCGGCGGATCCCGTGTTCGACGCGGAACTGGTCGAAGAGCTGCCGCATCCCGTGGTGCCAATCCCGCTGCGGCGACGGTTCGTGCGTTGGTGGCGTTCATTGCCCCGTGTGCCGTCAAGCCTGAAGAGCCGTGAACTCCTCACACAGGCGGCGAAGGATACGACCGTGGCCGTCCTGCGGTCGCCGTGGCGGTACCTGCGGGCGGTTATCCGGGGCGTGCTGGCTGCGTTCCGGTGGTGGCGAAAGTGGGTCACCGTGCGGGACTACCGAGAGGCCGCTGAAGAGGTGCAGAAGCTCGCCGACCGATTCACCGAGATCCGAGAGCTGACGCTGTTCCGATGGAAGGTGACGGGCGCAGCCATTGTCGCGTTGGCGATGGCGGCCGTGGTCACAGCAGTCCTCTACGGCAGCGGTCCGTTATGGGCGGCAGCGTTTGTCTCGTCGGCAGTACTGGCATGGCTGGGCAGGAGGAAGGACGGCAGTCCAGGCCGTAAGCCGACATTGGCCGGAGCGCGAACGCTGGGCTGGACGATAGATCCACAGGTGTTGGTTGACGCCTTCAGGGACGCCAAGCTGATCGGCAAAGACGAGACCCTGCGGCTGGTTGAACGTGCCACGCGCGTCGGCGACGGTTGGGCGGTGACGGTCGACCTGCCCGCCACACGCAAGGCCGCCGACGTCATCAAACATCGGGAGGCACTCGCGTCGGCACTCGCGGTCGATGAAATCCAACTGATCGTGGAGCGCGTGCGCGGCAACGGTGGACATGCTGGACGGGTATCGATGTGGGTCGCCGACGAAGACCCGTACGCCACCTCACCGCAACGGACACCGCTGCTCGGTGCCTCTCACTGGGATGCGTGGCGACCGGTGCCGTTCGGCGTCGACGCGAGAGGACGCCGCATCGACCTGCCATTGGTGTGGACGTCGCTGCTCGTCGGCGCGATCCCACGCCAAGGCAAGACGTTCGCGACGCGATTGGCCGCCGCGGGTCTCATCCTCGACGCACACACCCGGCTCTACGTGGCCGACTTCAAAGCAGGGAAGGACTGGATGGCAGCCGAGCATGTCGCCCACCGGTTCCTCTCCGGTGACGAACCGAGCGACGTCCTGACACTGAAGGACTGGCTGGTCGAACTGGTCGCGGAAGTGCAGGGCCGATACCGGCGCATGCGGGAACTGGACGATGAGACATGCCCAGAGTCGAAGCTGACACCCGCCATGTCACGTGACCCGTCGCTGGACATGCCCGTCACCGCGCTCGTCATCGATGAGGTCCAGGTGCCATTGGAGGACCGCACACCTGTCGAAGTGCAGGGCAGGAAGATGACAGCGGGCGAGTACATCGGCGAGCTGCTTACGTGGCTGGCCAAGAAGGCACCCGCAGCGGGAGTCGTCCTGATCCTGGCCACTCAGCGCCCCGACTCGAAGACCATCCCGTCAGGTCTGCGGGCCGTGCTCGGCACGCGGTTCGCGCTGCGTGTGATGGACTGGCGAGACAGCAACATCGTGCTGGGGGAGCAGATGAACACCCGAGGCTACGACAGCAGCCGCCTGCTGCCGTCTCACAAGGGCGTCGGCATCCTGCGGCCGGACGGCGAGACCGACACCGGTGCGGACGCGGTCGCGGTGACCGTGCGGACGTACTACATGCCGGGCGACGACTGGCAGGAAATCTGTCACCGAGGCCGCGCGCTCCGGGAGAATGCCGGGACGCTCACTGGTCACGCAGCAGGTGAAGACACCACACTCAGCATCGACCATGCGGCCGTCGTGAAAGCCATCGGCGCGGGCAGCGATCCAGAACCGACGGCGGACCTCCCGGAACCTCTCGCCTCAGTGGTCGAGTACCTCGACACCCACGCGGACGACCGGGACTTCGTACCCACGGCCGAGCTTGTCGACGCGCTCGACGTCGAACCGAACGCATTCGGGCGGCAGATGAGCGACCTCGGCTGCTCGTCACAACGCAAGCGCGTCCCCACCGAGGACGGCGCAACACGGCAGGTACGCGGCTACCTCATCGCCGATATCCGCGCCGTAGTTGAGGAGTTGTGAGCCGTCACAAGCACTGGGCTCCCGTCACACACGCCGTGACAGGAGCCCAGTCGTCCCTACCTGCGAAAACGTCGTCGGTGACACCTGTGACGCCACCAGCGGAAGCCGTCACAACGACGTTCAGGAGGCCGTTTCGGCGGTGTTTCCGTGTCGTCGGCGGCTGTGCCGTCACATAACTCGGCCAGCGCGTCAGCCAGCGAGTCAAGCTGCAGAATCAGCTGAGCCATCCGCAGCTCGATCGTCGCAAGACGTCGCTCAATGTCATCCGAGTCGCTCATGCGCTGGCCTCTTCGTTGTCGAGCAACCGAGGCCGGGGAGCGTTACGCAGACACGCCACGCACGGCATCCCGGCCGGACGGTCGAGTAACTCAAGCTGCCCCGGCCCGAACGCCGCGCCACACAGAGCCGCCAACCGCTTCGGCTTCCCGCCGCGCGGCAACGCGAACACGTGACACACCCGCCGCGTCTCGCCCACCGTTCCCCGCAACGGACGGGCGAGCACCAACAACTCGTCCACGCCTAGCACTTCGTGCCGTGGTGTCCGGCGGACACGGACGCATCAAAGTTGCAGCCCGTGTCCGCCGGGGACGAGGTCCGGTCATTCCGCGTGGAGGACACCACGCCGGGGAAGGGAACAACCGGAGATCGGAAGCGTGCGAACGCACGCCAGAAGAGACTGTGACGCTGTGGCAGGGGTTCCGAGTCCTGGCGGGCCGCGAGAAACTCTCGGTTGAGCGCAAGCCGATCAACGCACGCCGCACAGGTCGCGTCCGGTGCGACCAGCATCGATCCGGGCCGTGCGACGTGCCCGCACACGGCACGAAACAGCCCTTGAGTGCGGCGCGGCCCGTGTGCGAACTCCTCGTCAGTGACCGCGTGCTCCAGCCCATCAGCCTCACACCGATGCCACACGACGTACAACGACAGGTTCGTAACCAAAGCTGATCCCCTCCCGAACCTCGAAAGCCGCTCACCAGCAGCAACGATCTGTGACAGACTGAAACCAGCGTGCAATCAGCGGTGACGTCAGCAGAACGACACGGACCCGACACGAGGCCGACATATGGGGACCACAGACCAGCCGGACACGACCAAGCCGAGGCACCCGCGCACTGTCCTGGACCACCAAATACGTGACGTGCGCAAAGAGACGTTGCAGGAGTTCGCCGAGTACGCCGAACGCTTCGCCCGCGACCACGGCGAACCCGGCACCCTCAGCCAGCGACACCTAGAACGTTTGGTGGCGGGCCAAGGACCGAACGGCAAGCCCCTGGGCAAGCCACGCCCGGCAACGGCCCGGCTACTGGAATGTATCTTCGGCATGCCGATAGACGTCCTGCTCTCGCCGTACATGCCGGACGATGACCGGGCCGAGCTGGACAACAGCGAACACGAATTCCGCGCCCGACTGCGAACCTCAGCACGGGTGGACGTCGGAGTGATCGATGTCCTGCGGCAACAGCTCAACCTCATCCGGCGGCTAGACCGTCAACTGGGAGCCCGGACAGTGCAGACCGAAGTAGCTGCGAAGGTGCAACAAACCACCGAGCTGATGCAGTACTCGACCATGCCGTACACACGCGCCGAACTTGCGGCCCTGCTGTCCGAACTCTGCACGCTTGCAGGCTGGCAAGCACTCGACCGCGCCCAAATGGCAACTGCGTGGCGATACTACGAACAAGCTAAGGCGGCTGCCAGTGAGTCTGGGGACAAGTCGTTCGAAGCCCACGCCATGGCAGAACAGGCCTTCGTACTGATCGACATAGGCGAGATCAGCAATGCAGTCGAACTACTGACGCATGTCCGCTCGAACGCCCAACGTCACGCGCCCCACATGCTCAAGGCGTGGCTGGCTGCCGCTTGCGGGGAGGCATACGCAGCGGAGAATCGTCGGGGTACGGCGCTCCGAGCGTTCGACGAAGCGGACGCCTTGCTACGTGCGCAGCAGCAGAAGGATTCGTGTCCCTACGTTGCCCTCGACCCAGTCCACCTTGCCCGATGGCGCGGGCATGCACTTGCTCGCCTCAGAGAGGCCGAGGCAGTCACCGTGCTGACAGACGCGCTCAGCCACCTCGACCCGAGTTTCGCCCGTGCCCAAGCAGCGCTCCGAATCGACCTTGTGATCGCCTTGTCGCACAACGAAATGCCAGAGGAGGCACGTAAGCAAGGCGAGCGTGCAATTGCTCTTGTCGCCGAGATTGGGTCTAGACGACAGCAGCGGAGGCTGTCGGGAGTGTAATAGGGTTCCTAGCCTTGTGATTGACCGGTTCATCGGCTCCTCGAACGGAATTATCACAATAGTCAATCGATAACTGAGTCAGGTAACCAGGTGCAGCCGGGGGTGGTCTTCGCCGTTCCACCCAGCACATAATCTAGGTTGGCCCACACGGCGGCTTCCGACGCGATGTACGAGGTGATACGACTACGTAGCGTCGAACTTGCGTTATGCCAAGGTGCGGGGGAGGGGATGTGGATGGTTGCGTCGGAGGAAGCGGCCGGAGGGGAGCCTGACCTCATCTTCAAGGGCATCCCAGAGCCGAACTCGCCCTCCCTGGTCCTGCTGGCACCTGTCATGCAGGGTGCACCCCTGCTAACTCCGAAGCAGTACCTGTACACCTACTCGGATGAGGAGTGGGAGAACTTCACCGTCGAGTGGGTACGCGCTCTCGGCCACCCATATGTGTTGGTAACGCGTATGGGAGGAGCCGGGGACCGAGGCGCGGACGTGGCCGCCTGCCTGACTCGGCAGGGCACGAACGGTGAGTGGCACTGCTATCAGTGCAAGCACTACGAGGATGCGCTCAGGCCAGCAGATGCCTGGCCAGAAATGGTGAAGATCTTCGCGGCGAAGGTGCTCGGCGTGTACGAATTGCCGACCCGCTACGTCTTCGTGGCACCGAAGATCGGCTCCTACCTGACTCGGTACTTGGCTAATCCGGCCACTCTGAAAGAGGAGTTCTTCAAAGCATGGCGCAAAGCAGACTCCAAGCTTGGCGCAGACTTGGATGCGGACAACCGTGCAGCGGTGGAAGCGCTCGCCCGAAACACTGACTTCTCTATGTTCGAGGCACGGGACATGGAGTGGATCCTTCAGCTGCACAGCAAGACGCCGCACCATGCCCGGCGCTTCCCGGAACCCCTCAAACCCCGGCCAGCCATCGAGCGCCCTCCGGCGGAGCAACGCGAGCATGAGGTGGTCTACGTCCAAAAACTCCTAGCCACTTACAACGAGAAGTACGGCCTGCAGCTGCAGACCCTCCAGGAGGCTCGCGACCATGCTAGAACGCAACAGCACTTCGCACGTCAGCGAGAAGCCTTCTACAGTGCTGAGTCGTTGCGAGTATTCGCCCGCGAGAGCGTTCCGTACGAGACGTTCGAGGCGGTTGAGTCCGATCTCTTCGAGACCGTGATTGAAGTCGAGGAGCGCGAGTACGGTCTCGGTTATGAGCGGTTGACTGCCGTTCTGGAGGCGGCCGCAAACCACCAGCCGAACCCTGCCAATATTCTCGCTCCAGTTATCACTGTCCGTGACCGCAAGGGTCTGTGCCATCATCTCGCCAACGACAACCGACTGAGCTGGTGCAAAGAGGAGTCACAGTGAATCCTCTTAACAGCCCGCTGGAAGTCGGTATCCGTGCTTTGGTCCTGTTGACAGAGACCTTCCCTCGGCGGCTCGACGTTGCGCAGCTCGTCTATCTTGACCACGCGATGCTCCACAGTGGAGACTTCGACAGCGGTCCGGCCAGTCTCCACCCAGACCTTCCCATCGGGCCTGGCGAAATTGGTATGCGCCGTCGGCTCATCGAACAGGGACTTATCGTGCTGATGCGAGCCGGCCTCGCCGACATGACCGCCACCGAGGCCGGGTTCCTCTACGGCGCAACCGAGGAAGCCGCCAGTTTTCTTGACGTCCTCGAAGCCCCCTACCTAGGCCAGCTCAAAGAACGCGCGGAGTGGCTGACCTCGTCGTACATTCATGAAGGAATGGACGTTCGCGACGGCATGAAACAGATCACCCAGAAGTGGGCCGACGATTTCCGTGCTGACGCCCCTAACCTTGGGGAGGACGAAGACCAGTGAGCTCTCTTACGCTGCTCCACCTAACTTTCGTCGGCCCCGGAAAACCGCCTGCCACGGTGGAATTTGGGCCGCACTTGACCGTCATCTACGGTGCCTCGGACACTGGTAAGTCCTTCATCGTCGAAGCCATCGACTACATGCTCGGTGCCAGTAGCCTCAAAAAAATCCAGGAAGCTGACGGATACACCCGAATCCTGCTTGGCCTTCGCTTGGCTGACGGCCGAACCGTTACCCTCTCACGTGCCTCCGACGGCAACAAGGTCGACGTTCACAGCGGAGACCTTCGCGCACTCACTAGCGCGGCCCCGGAGAAGACTCTCAACGTTAAACACAACAGCAAAAGTGAAAACAATCTGTCCCGATATCTGCTTAAACTCATCAGAGCTGACGGTCGCAACCTCCTAAAGAACCAGCGTGGCGAACTGGTCTCTCTCAGCTTCCGTCATCTGGCCCACCTCTGTGTCATCAGCGAGACGCAGATGGCCGCGCCCCGCTCACCAGTTCTCACGAGCGGGCAGAAAACCAACCTCACCGCAGAGAAATCGGTCTTCAAGTATCTGCTGACCGGGGAAGATGAACCGGAGAGGCCAAAGGGTGCGAGCAATATCGAGAAGAAGGTCGGTAAAGGCAAGACTGATCTCCTCGACCAGCTCATCACCGACACACGAGACAGCCTCACTTTCAAGGTGAACGAAACTGAACTACGCGAACAACTCGTTCTTCTCGAAACTGCCTTGGCTAGCAAATCGGCGGCCATCGGAGAACTGATCACCGATCGGTCCGTCCTTCTGGAGCGGACACGCGCTCTGGAAGTACAGATTACCGACAATCGTGTCCGCGCTGGCGAAGTCCAGACACTCCTCGCCCGCTTTCTACTGCTGCGCCAGCAGTACGAGTCAGACCTCGCTCGTTTGCAGATGGTTGCTGAAGTCGGAAATCTCCTCGGATACTTCCGCAGTGGAACGTGCGTATTCTGCGGCGCCGCCCCCGAACACCAGAAGGCCGGCCATCACCTTCACGAGGCTACACAGCTCCAGGCCGCCGTCACTGCAGAGACCCGTAAGACTACCGAACTCCACACCGATCTACTCACCACCATCCAGGACTTGGAAGGCCAACTAAACAGCCTGGGCCACGCACACGCCGCTTTTCAGGCCCAGACAGAAGCGCTACGCCGCAGCCTGGCTGTCCTCGACGAACGCTTGACCCCGTTGAACGACGACAATCAGGAGCTTTTGGCCACCCGTTCACGGATTCAGACGGACCTCGCTGTCCACGCCCAGATCCGGCGACTCGAAGATCTGAAGACCAGCCTGTCGAGTACACCGGAAGATCGACCACCGGCTCGGCTAGAGGGCATCCCAGCCGCTAACCTTGTCGAGTTTGAGCGTATGCTCCAGGAAATGCTGCAGTCTTGGAAGGTGCCCGGCGATAACCGTGTCATCTATGACCAGAAAACAGCAGAGATCACCGTTGATGGCCGCTCTAGGAATAGTCGCGGCAAAGGAATGCGCTCGATCATCCACGCTGCTTTCTCCGCTACTCTCGCCCTGTACACTACCGCTCGAGACCTCCCGCACCCCGGTTTTGTCGTCCTGGACTCACCGGTGCTCACCTACCGCGAGCCGCACGAGGAAGACGTTCAGCTCACACATAACGTCGTCGAGCATTTTTATCGCGGTCTGCTCAACGGTTTTCCTACCCAGACCATCGTCGTGGAGAACGGCGACCCACCCAGGGATCTGGGCTCGTACGCCACGGTGTACGCCTTCAGCACCGAAAGGTCGAACCGTGCCGGGTTCTTCCCAGCATAGGCGGCGAACTGATGCACTCCCTCGACTGACACCACGGATGTATCGGCCGCGTGATCGGCCTGCATTCCAGGAGAGGCGCAAGCCTGCACATCCGTAATACAGAGGCGTAGCGCTCGGCCGCTGCGGAGGACGTGGCTTCATGAGCTCCAACTGCGCAGGAGAGCGAACTTGACATCGCCATCGTGGACCGCGCCATAACGCGACTCGACCGCATGGCTCGAACGGCGTAATCTCTGCGGCTTGTCCATGGTTTTGTCCATGAACTGGTCTCGGACAGTGCTTCTGATGCGATCGTTTGGCCAACCGTTGGGCGCTCCGCCTGCGGTTCCCTCTAACGGGTGATTTTGCGGCCTCATAATCCCTTGACCGCGGGTTCGAGTCCCGCCCGGCCCACCCGTCTGACCAGGCAAGACGGCATTCCCCCTTCGGATCCAAGATCGTATGTTCATGGGTGGATCGTTGCCGTGGTCCTGGCTGTAGTCGAACGCTGTCTGTCATGACTGGGGTAGAGCAGAGGAGCGACCGCCGAGGGAGGGGCAACATCCGCCGCCGCAGTGGCACGTTGTGGGTGCGGGTTCGAGTCCCGCCCGGCCCACGACCAGGCAAATCGAAAGGACTCGATCCCATACAGCGCTCGCAAAGCAAGGGGTCCAACGCCGCGAGCGACGTTGGCAGTTCGATGATTTACGAGAGTTTCTGCCTCACTGGCGACGTCATCATCTCAGGCTTGATGTGTCGGACCGAGCGTCCATTCCGGTGGGTCCAGTCCAGGCTAGGGCCACCGGCCGGTGCTGTGTGATCTTATGGTGGTCCATCCTTGAAACATCCGGTGATGTATGGAGTGGCGCGTTGTGGGACCGTTGGACGTAGGGGATCCGGCGAAGATCGGCCCGTATACCCTGCGCGGCCGGCTGGGCCGCGGGGGCATGGGGCAGGTCTACCTCGGCGTGAGTAAGACGGCCGACTGGGTCGCGGTGAAGGTAATCCGGGCGGGGCTCGCCGACGACGCTCACCTGCGGGCTCGCTTCAAGAGCGAGGTCGCAAACCTGCGGCGGGTCTATGGGGCGCGAGTGGCGCGGTTCGAGGGCGCCGACTTCGATGGTGATCAACCGTGGCTGGCTGTGGAGTACGTGCCGGGGCGGTCGTTGAAGGAGTTCGTCGAGGACGACGGGGTCTTGCCGACTGACCTGGCGGTGACACTGGGGCTGTTGTTGGCCGAGGGGCTCGGGAAGATCCATCAGGAAGGGCTGCTGCACCGCGACCTCAAGCCGCAGAACATCCTTCTGGGCCCGGACGGCCCGAAGGTCATCGACTTCGGGCTGGCGGTGCTGGTCGGACGGGATCACCAGCTGACCAAGACGGGCGAGGTGGTCGGCACGCCGGTGTACATGTCTCCGGAGCAGGCCGACGGCGAGTCGGATCTGACGGCGGCGACAGATGTGTATTCGCTGGCGGCGACGCTGGTGTACGCGGCGACCGGACGACTGCTGTACGGCTCGCTGACGGGTATGAAGCTCTTCGACGCGATCCGTGACCCCGCCACGCTGCCAAATCTCAGCGGGCTGCCGTCGGAGCTGGTGGCGCTGTTCGGGCAGATGCTGGCGCACGATCCCCAGGCGCGGCCGTCGTTGTCGGCGGTCGAGGAGACGCTGCTGAAGCTTGTGGAGAAGCCGGGCCGGACGGTCAAGGAGCTGCGTGACGCCTTGACACAGCGCACGGCCACTGAGCCGAGCCTGCCCAGTGAGCCGGGCGAGATCGACATCGAGGTGGCCGGGGAACCGAATCCGGAACCGACGCCCGAACCAGTGACGACTGAGCAGTCGGCCGCGATGGACTCCGAGAGCGCGGAACCTGAGCCGGTCGCGATCGACGTCGGGTGGCTGGTCGCAGAGGTCCGGGAGCAGTACGACCGCAAGCCTGTTCTGTGAGGCGAGGGAACACAGTGTCGGAGAAAGAAGTACAGGCGGACACGTTGGAGTCCCCCACACCGTATGCGCCGGGTGCGCGGATCTTCGCCCGGGATGAGGAGTGGCTCGTGCGCAGCGCGGTCCACACCGACCACGACGGTTATCTGATCAAGGCCGTCGGGGTGTCGGAACTGGTGCAGGACGAGCCGATCGCGCTGTTCGACAAGCTGGAACCGGTCGAGCTGGTGCAGCCTGAGGAGACTCGGCTGGTCCTCGATGACACGCCGAAGTTCCGACGCAGCCGCTTGTTCCTGGAATCGGTCCTGCGTCGCACGCCGTTGCCGCGTTCGGAGCGGGGGCTCGCGCTGGCGGACGGGTTCCTGCTCAACCCGCTGCCGTATCAGCAGCGTCCGGCGGAATTGGCCCTCAAGGGGATTCGGCCGCGGATCCTGATCGCTGACGTCGTCGGCCTGGGCAAGACCCTGGAGATCGGACTGATCCTGGCCGAGCTGATGCGTCGGGGCCGCGGTGAACGGATCCTCGTGGCAACACCGCAGCACGTGCTGGAGCAGTTCCAGCGGGAGATGTGGACCCGGTTCTCGATCCCGCTGGTGCGCCTGGACTCCCTGGGGATCGAGCGGATCCAGCGGGAGATCCCGGCCGGACGTAACCCGTTCACCCACTTCAAGCGGGTGATCGTCTCGATCGACACGCTCAAAGACTCCAGCCGCTACGGCCATCACCTGGAGAACACGCGCTGGGAGGCGGTGGTCATTGACGAGTCGCACAACCTCATCGGTGCCACTACCCAGCGCAACAAGCTCGCGCGGCTGCTGGCCTCACAGACCGACGCACTGCTGCTGGCCAGCGCGACCCCGCACAACGGTGACAAGCGCTCCTTCGCGGAGCTGATCCGTTTGCTGGATCCAGCGGCGATCGCGGACCCGAACAACTATGAGGCTTCCGACATCGAGCACCTCTACATCCGTCGGACGAAGGTCAGTCAGGAGGTGCAGAACCACCTCGCGGGCAAGTGGGCCGAGCGCGGCCCGTCGACGCCGATCCGGTGCGCGGCCACGAGCGCGGAGGAGAAGGTCTTCGCCGAGTTCGCCCAGACCTGGCTGCCGGGAGCCGACCGCGAGGGCGGTCCGGTGGTAGATCGCCAGAACCGCCTGTTCCCGTACACGCTGCTGAAGGCATTCCTGTCGTCGCATGTGGCGCTGAAAGAAACAGTGTCGAAACGGTTGGAGTCGCCGAAGTGCACTGATGAGCGCGAACGCCGAGCGCTCGCGACGTTGCTCGAGCTGGCTGCGAAGATCCGGGACGAGGACTCGGCGAAGCTGGCCGAGCTGATCACCCAGCTGCGGGAACGCGGCATCGGCCCGACGAGCACGACACGGATCGTGGTGTTCTCCGAGCGCATCGCCACGCTGAAATGGCTCGAACGGGTCGTCCCCGAGAAGCTGGGGCTCAAGCCCGACGCGGTGCGGATCCTGCACGGCGGTCTGCCCGACCAGAAGCAGCAGAAGATTGTCGAGGAGTTCGAGCTGGCCGGAAGCCCGGTCCGGCTGTTGCTGACCGGCGACGTGGCCTCCGAGGGCGTCAACCTGCACCGCGCGTGTCACCAGATGATCCACTACGACCTGCCGTGGAGCCTGATCCGCATCGAACAGCGCAACGGCCGTATCGACCGCTACGGTCAGAAGCAGAATCCGCAGTTCGCGGCCCTGATTCTCACATCGTCCACGACCGGCGCGAAGGACGACACCACCGTCGCCGAGAAACTTCTGGAGCGAGAGGCCGAAGTGCACCGCAGTCTGGGCAGCGCTGAGGCGGTAACAGGGGAGTACCTGGCGGACCGCGAGGAACGGCGGCTGATGGAGGACCTGCTCAAAGGCAAGTCGGTCGAGGAAGCGGTGGAGCCGGCCGAGGAACGCGACGTGCTCGCGGACCTGCTCGCCGATGTCGGCACGCTCGGCGACGGACCGGATCCGCAGCGTGTGCGGGTGCCGAGCTTGTTCGGGTCCACGTCGGACTTCGTCGGCGAGGCGCTTCAGGAGCTCTACCGGGACCCGGAGACCGAGCTTGACCTGGCACGCGAGGATGGCATGCTCGCGTTCAACGCGCCACCGGATCTGGAGCAGCGGTTGTCGGACCTGCCCGCCTCGTATCTGGCGGCCCAGAGGGTCGACGGCACGGTGCGCCTCAAGCTCACCTTCGACCGCGACCTGGCGCAGCGCAAACTCGACGAGACCCTGCAGAAGAAGCAGACGAGCTGGCCGGATCTGTCGTATGTTAGCGAGATCCACCCGTTGCTCGACTGGCTCGCCGATAAGACGCTGGTGCGGTTAGGCCGAAAGGATGCTCCGGTCGTCCTCGCGAACGTCGACGAGCCGGTGTTCCTCGTCCAGGGCGTCTACTGCAACCAGCTCGGCCAGCCGACCGTCGTGGAATGGATGGCGGTTCGCGGCCTCCCCGGTAGCCCGGTGATCGAACCTCTCGATCAGGCCCTGCGCAAGGCCGAGGTGAAGCCGGACATGGCCAACCCGAAGGCCGATGTCGACATCGCGGCGCTGGAGAAGCTCGTGCCCGAGGCGATCGCCGCCGCTCGCGCGCACCTGGAGCAGCGCCGCGCGGACTACGACGAGTCTATTGTGGAGCCGCTGCGGGCGTATCGGGAGCGGGTAGATGAGTGGGAGCAGCTCGCGCTGGAAATCTCGACGTCGCGGTCGAACAAGGTGCGGGACGCCGCCGCCACGCAGCGGCAGTTGATCGCGGAGCTGGAGACGACGGGCCAGCCGCTGCTGCGGCTGCTGGCGGTTGTGGAGCGTGCCCAGTGAGCTACGAGTCCCTGACCAACCGAGGCGAATACCTGCCCGCCCACTACCTCGCCGAGGTCTTTCCCGGCGCGTTGAGGGGTAAGGACGGGCTGCTGGCCCGCTGGCGCGACGCCGCTGAAGCCGCCCACGTTGCCGCCCGCCAGGCCACCGGTGACGAGAAGGCACGTGCCGAACGCGCCACACCCCGCGCCGGACTGGCCGAGCTGCGCCAGATCTACCTCAAGGCCAAGGAACGCTTTAAGGAGCTCGACGACAACGCCGACCGGCACGACGCGCTCCGCGACCTGCACCAGAAGGTCCTGCTGGCGCTGGGTTTCGCCCCGCAGCCGGGCGAAGCCACCGTGACCACGGCGGCCGGCGCGCACCAGGTGGTCGTCGCGCACGCCGACGACCGGGTCGTGGTCGTGGACTGCGAGTGGGCCGACGACGCCGACGCCGCCAGCGACCCCGACGGCGCCGGACGGCTGCTCACCCCGGTCGAGCTGGACAACCGCGAGCGCATCACCAGCGGTGTCAAGCTCGCAACCCACCTGTTCACCAGTGAAAAGCCACCGCTGTATGTGCTGCTGGCCGGTGGCGGCATGCTGACACTCGCCGACCGGCGCAGCTGGGGCGAGGGCCGCTATCTCGCGGTCAACCTGGATCTCGCGCTCGCCCGCAACGACACCAGGACCGCGGGCGAGCTTGACGCGATCGCGGCCCTGTTTGGAGCCGACTCACTCTACGAACCCCCGGAAGGCGGCGACGACCAGCTCACCAAGTTTCTCTCCGCGGGCCGTCAGCACGCGGTCGGTGTCTCTAAGGAACTCCGCGAGGGCCTGCGGGACTCGGTCGAGCTCATCGCCAACGAGGTCCTCGCACGCCTCAGCGAGGCCGGGGTGAGCCTGGAACAGATCGCTCCACCGAAGGAACTCGGCCGCCAATTCACCCGCGAAGCTCTGCGCTACCTCTACCGCATCTTGTTCCTGCTGTATGCCGAAGCCCGTCCTGAACTCGGTGTACTGCCGGTTGACCACCCTGAATACACCGAGGGCTACAGCCTTGCCCGTCTCGGGGAGCTGGCCAGCCGCCCGATGGTCGGCGAACGCGCCCGCACCGGCTTCCACCTCTACGACTCCCTCGAGCTGCTGTTCCGCATGGTCAACGACGGTCATCGGCCCCGAGGCGGCGAGACGATCGACGATAGGGCCAGCGAGAGCGAGGGCATCCGGTTCGAGCCGCTGCGGTCGGACCTGTTCCTGCCGGACGCGATCACGCTCATCGGTCGTGACCGCGTCGTGCACCCCGACGACGACCCCGATGACCCGAACGCCCGGCACATCGACACGCGGCTGCGCAACGAGACGCTGCGCGAGGTGCTGCGGCTGCTCATGCTCACCCGAGGCAAGAAGAAGGAACGTGGCGGTTTCATCTCCTACGCCCAGCTCGGTATCAACCAGCTCGGCGCGGTCTACGAAGGATTGATGTCCTACACCGGGTTCATCGCCACCGAGGAGCTCTACGAGGTCGCCAAGGGCGGTGATCCGGACAAGGGCAGCTGGATGATCCCGGCCTCCAAGGCCGATGACTATGCCGACGAGGTCTTCGTCCGGGCGAAGGACGAGAACGGCAAACGCACCGGCGAACGCCACCGCTTCCCGAAGGGTTCGTTCGTCTACCGCCTCGCCGGCCGCGACCGCCAGACCAGCGCCTCCTACTACACCCCGCAGTCGCTGACCTCGGTCACCGTCGAACTCGCGCTGAAGTACCGCCTGGACCAGGACGGCACTACCACCCCGGCCCGGGAGTTGCTGGACTGGATGATCTGCGAACCAGCGCTGGGCTCGGGCGCGTTCCTCAACGAGGCCATCGACCAGATCGCCGCCGAGTACCTCCGCCGTCGTCAGCGCGAGCTTGGTGTCAACCTCGACCCGGAGCGGTATCTGCTGGAGAAGCAGAAGGTCAAGGCCTACATCGCCCTGCACAACTCCTACGGCGTCGACCTCAACCGCACCGCCGTCGAACTCGCCGAGGTGTCGCTGTGGCTCAACGTCATGCACCCCGGCCTGCAAGCCCCATGGTTCGGCCTGCACCTGCGACGCGGCAACTCCCTGATCGGCGCGAACCGCCGCTATTACCTGCCGAAACACCTGAATAAGAAACAGTGGCTGGCCACCACGCCGATCGACTGCCCGCTGAACGGCGGCGAGTTCCCGGATGGCGCGATCCACCACTTCCTGCTGCCCGCGAGTGGATGGGGCGCGGTCGCGGGCGAGAAGGAGGCCCGCAACCTTGCACCGAAGGCTGCGAAGGCCTTGAGTAAGTGGCGCACCACGATCAAGACCGCACCGAAGGGCGACAAGTCGAAAGGACAGGTCAAACGACTGCGGGCGCTCGCGAAGCGCGTCGAATTCCTGTGGGATCTGGTGCGGCAGCGCTTGGAGATCTCCGAACGCGAGATCCGCCGCGATATCGGGGTATGGGAGGCCGCCGACCTGCCGCCGGTCACCGAGGCAGTGTCGCGCGAGAAAATCCTCGCTGACCTCGAATACCAGGGCACCCCGTACTGGCGGCTCAAGACGCTCATGGACGTCTGGTGTGCCCTGTGGTTCTGGCCCCTCGACAAGGTCGGACTCCTCGACGGCACCGACCCGCAGTACGGCGAGGTCGCGACTGTTGAGACCGTCGAAGCTGAAGCAGACGAACCGGAAGCTGAGCCCGCGCCCGAAGGACTGTTCGGCGTGGCCGAACTCGGTGTCGCCGAACAGCTTTCGATGCCGCAGGTGTCTCGCAAGAAACCGAAGTCCAGCACACGCAAGGCCACGGCGATCGAGCGGCTCGCGAGAAAAATCCCGCTGACCACCCTGGACGACTGGCTCGACTTCGCCGAATCACTCCTCGGCCGCCTCGACGTCACCGACGAGAACAGCCTCTTCAACGTCTCCTTCGATGACCTCGACACCCTGGAACAGTTCGAAGACGAACTTCCCGCCGTCATGTCCATGGACCAGCCCCACCGGCTGGCAGAACGGTTCCCGTGGCTCGACGTCGCCACCGAAGTCGCCGAAGACCAGGGCTTCTTCCACTGGGAACTCACGTTCGCGCAGGTCTTCGCGCGGGGCGGCTTCGACCTGCAGATCGGAAATCCGCCCTGGGTGCGGCCGACCTGGGACGAGAGCTCGGTATTGGCGGAGTTCGACCCGTGGTTCGAACTTGCCGAAAAGCCTTCTGTCGAGGATTGGAATGCGCGCAAGGACAAGCTGATCGATACGACAGCCGTGCGCGCGGACGTTCTCTCGGAGCTGGCGGCGACCGTCGGGATGGTGGAGGTTCTGTCATCGAGCTCGACGTATCCGCTGCTCGTCGGCACACAGCCTGACCTTTATCGCGCATTCATGTGCCGAAGCTGGGCAAGTCTCCGGGGGCAGGGAACAACAGGGCTCATACATCCGGACAGCCATTTCGACGGTGTCAGGGAAGGACGGTTGCGGGAAGCCGCGTATCGGCATCTGCGGGTACATGGCCTGTTCGTGAATGTCTCGAACTGGGCTTTCGATGATCTCAGCAGGCGACAGCAGTTCGGGGTCCACATCTACGGTCATCCGTACGAACCTGACAGAATCAACTTCAAGCATCTCAGTCAACTTCACGGCGCACGGGTGCTGCCGGGCTCGCTGATACATGACGGAACGGGTGAGTATCCGGCTCAGAAAGTCAAAGGTGAGTGGGATGTGCGCCCGCACCGGGCGCGGATCATCGAGGTGACTCGGGAAAAGCTCGACCAGTGGCGACAGTTGAGCGGGAATTTGGATTCTCCGGCCGAACGGACATCGTTGCTCTACCCAATCACCGTGTACGAGGAAGCAGCTATTTCTGCGTTGTCTCAGCCGCGTATTCGTCTCGGCGATCTCGCACCCAGAATTTCAAGCGGCTACCACGAAGCCGGCGCGAAGAAGGCCGGGTTGATCAGATGGAAGTCGTCGCGGCCGGACTCATGGGATGGCGTTGTCTTGCAGGGGCCTCACTTCGGGATCTCCACTCCGTTTGCGAAGCAGCCAGACGAGACGGTCAAGTCGAATAACGACTGGTCGCCGTGGGATCTCACGACGCTTCCGGAGGATGCACTGCCGAGGACGAACTACACGCCGACCGACAACCGGGACCAGTTCATCGCCGCGCAGGACAGGTGGATCGACCACGAGCGTCTTTACAGTGCAGAGCATGTGGAGGAAACCTGCGACGAGCAAGAGTTGATCGACCGGCCGTACTCGGAGTTCTACCGACTCGCTTGGCGGCGACGTATCGACCCGAAAGGTTCCGAGCGCAGCCTCTTCGCGTCCCTCGTTCCGCCTGGTGCGACGCATATTGACGCGGTGCACTCCCTGGCGTTGCGCGAGAACGTGGACACCGTACTCACCGCTGGCTTCTGGAGCTCTTTGCCGCTCGACTATCTGCTCCGCATCACGGGGAGGGCGGATCTGCGAGTGGCCGAAGCCCAAAGGATGCCCGCAGCCGAGTCGGGGCATCCGTTGGCTCCGGAACTCGTCCTACGCATCCTCCGCCTCAACTGTCTGACTCGCGCCTACGAACCGCTGTGGTCGGAGCTGTTCGATCCGCTGTGGGCGGAACATCGCTGGGCGGTCGACTGGCCAGGCCTTCCGGCGCTTGGCAACGTGTCGCGCGACTGGACCTGGCACACGCCGCTGCGCAGCGAGTACGCCCGCCGTGCGGCGCTGGTCGAGATCGATGCTCTGGTGGCGGTCTGGCTCGGCATGGGGATTGAGGAGCTGCTCGCGATCTACAAGTCCCGCTACCCGATCCTTGCGGACCGCGAAGCAGAAATGTACTTCGACAAGACCGGTCGTCGGGTTGCCGCCGACTCGTACGCGTTCGGCTACGGCCAGACGAAGGACGATTGGTTGGCCTACCAGGAGCACCTGAAAGATCCGGAGAACGTGCCGCCGCCGCAGGGCTACGAAGGTTTGCTGTACACGGTGGACCGTGAAGCCGAGATGCGGCAGGCCCACGCCGTGTTCAGCGCGCAACTCGCGGCGGCGAATCAGAAGGCGGAGACCCTGTCATGAGGCCGACGCTGGCGACCGAGGGGCTGCGCAAGAACATCACGCAATACCTGGCGACGTCGTTCGGGCTGACCGATGACGGGGCGAGCGACGCGCTGGTGCAGTTCCTGAACCATCCGGAACAGGGCATCTTCCGGGGCCCGTATCTGCGGATCCGCACCCCGTTCCGTACGGCCGGTGACGGGTGGCGCGATCATCTGGACTGGGTTCCGCCCGGTCCGGGTGGCGGCGAATTCACGCCGTACGAGCATCAGGCGAAGGCGTTCGAGCGGCTGTCCACGCGCAATTCTCCGGCTGAGCCGACCCTGGTGACGACAGGGACGGGCTCGGGCAAGACGGAGTCCTTCCTGGTGCCGATCCTGGACCACTGTCGCCGCGAGAAGGCGCGCGGTGTGTCCGGGGTCAAGGCGGTGCTGCTGTATCCGATGAACGCCCTGGCCACCGACCAGACGAACCGGATCGACGAGCTGCTCGCCGGACCGGGGATGGAGCAGGTAACGGCGGGGCTGTTCATCGGTGACGTCGCGGCGGTGAACTACCAGCGGGTGCTGAATAAGCGCTCTGAGATCCGGGCCACGCGGCCGGACATTCTCATCACCAACTACAAGATGCTGGACCTGTTGCTGCAGCGTGCCGACGACCAGCCGTTGTGGCAGGACTCGGCGCTGTCCTATGTGGTGCTCGACGAGTTCCACACCTACGACGGCGCGCAGGGCACCGACGTCGCGATGCTCCTGCGGCGACTCGCGGCGGCCACCGGCAACACGCAGCCGAATCGTTCGCTCGGGTCGATCTGTCCGGTGGCGACGTCGGCGACGCTCGGTGCCGGTGGCGGCGCGTCCGGCAGTGAGGAGCTGCGGAAGGTCGCGGGCCAGGTGTTCGGGACGGTCTTCGACGAGGACTCGGTGGTCGGGGAGTCCCGTAAGACCGTCGAGGAAACTCTCGGGGACCGGGACTTCACGCTGCCGCTGCCCGATCCGGATGCTCTCGCGGCACTGCCGGATCCGGCGCGGGATCCGTCATTGATGGCCGAGCTCGCGTGCCTGCTCACCGACTCCGGCGACCTTGACCCGGCCGTGCTCGGGCGGAAGCTTCGCGCGCACAGCCTCACGGCGGCCGTGCTGGCGATCCTCGGGGGCGAGCCGAAGCCGTATCCGGAGATCCTCGAACTGCTCCCGCGTCAGGGCGCGTACGCATGGGGCGAGGCGCTGCGGACGCGGCCCGAGGTGGCGTCGACGGCGTTGGCGCGGTTCGTGGCGCTGCTGTCGGTCGCGCGCGACCCGGAGGCGCCGAGTCGCCCGTTGTTGGGAATCGAGTCGCATCTGTGGGTGCGTGCGGTGTCGCGGCTGCTGCGCGCGGTCGACCGGACGCCGGCGTTCTGGTGGGACGGCGAACCAGTGCGGGAGCCGGATCTCGATGAACAGGAGAACGAGGAGACGTCCGGACTGGCGGATCGGCGGCACCGGCTGCTGCCCGCGGTGTACTGCCGCCACTGTGGACGGTCCGGGTGGGCGGCGATCTCGCCGGAGCGCGATCCGGAAGAGCTCGTGTGTGAGCCGGACAAGATCTACCGCGCCGGTCTCGGGCGGGACAAGCGACGGGTGCGAAACCTGATCCTCGCCACCGACAGCGAACGGCACCGACGAGATCCGGCGCTGGTGATGCTCGACCCGATGGGTGCGCGGGTGCGGCCGTTCGACCCGATCCGCGACGGCGCCGACGCGGGTGACGAGTTCGCGGTGCTGTGGGACGACTCGGTCGCGGCGGCCGAGAAGGACCGGTGTCCGGCGTGCGGGATGGACAACGGTATTCGGTATCTCGGTGCCGGTCTGCCAACCTTGGCGTCGGTGGTGGTCACCGAGCTGTTCACCGGAGGGGAACTGAGCGGTTCGGCACGCAAGACTCTGATGTTCAGTGACTCGGTACAGGACGCCGCGCATCGGGCCGGGTTCGTGTCCTCTCGCTCCTACGGGTTCTCGCTGCGGTCGCTGCTGCTGGACCAGACGGTGTCGGGAGAGTCGGTGCGGCTGCACGACCTCATCGCCGACGTCACCGGCGCGGCGGCGGACCCGCAGGTGCTCTCGGCGGTCGTGCCGCCCGATCTGCACACGCATCCCGAGGTCGACGCGCTGCTGGCCGGGGAGCATTCCGGGAGCCGCGAGACCTGGAAACTCATCGCGCAGCGGCTCGCGTTCGCCGTGATCATGGAATTCGGACTGCGGTCCCGGCAGGGTCGCACTCTGGAACTCAGCGGGGCGATGGCGGCCGAAGTCGCGCTCGACGAGCCGGACGCCGCGCTCGCGCTGGTGCGGGAAGCGGTGCGCGACGCCGGGCTGCTGGATCCGGACGTGCTCTCCGACGCGCGGTTGCTCGCGTTCGTACGGGGGCTGCTGGAGCGGATGCGGTTGCGCGGCGCGATCTGGCATCCGTGGCTGGATGCGTATCTGCGGGAGGCCGGCCGGCGTTACCTGGTGTGGGGCGGTCGGCCGCGCGGGATGCCCGCGTTCCCCGAAGGGGTGGCGGCGCCGTCATTCGTACTCTCGGCACACAAGGACCGCAGCGAGTTCGACGTGCTGCCCACGCGCGGCGGCTGGTATCAGGACTGGACGAGCCGCTGCCTGGATCTGCCGCCGTCGGTGGCCGGGAACCTGCTGTCGCGGATCCTGCCGGAGTTCGCTTCGGCCGGGATTGTCGCCAGCCGCACCACGGCCGACGCCTCGACACGTGTGTTCGGGCTGCGGCCCGGGCATATCACCGCGCTGCGGCTTCCGGCCGACACCGAGACGGCCGGGGTGCGGTGCGGGTCGTGTTCATGGCAGCAGACCGTGCCGCCCGAACGCGTTCCGGACTGGGTTGGGCAGCCGTGCCTGCGGTATCGGTGCACCGGGATACTGCGGGAAGTGCGGTATTCGACCGACGACTACTACCGCGCGCTGTATTCCGACGGCGGGGTGTATCGGGTCGTCACCGCCGAGCACACCGGGCTTCTGACGCGGGCGCAGCGGGAGCAGACCGAAGCGGCGTTCCGCCGCAAGAAGCCCCGCTACAACGACCCGAACGTGCTCTCGGCGACACCGACCCTGGAGATGGGTATCGACATCGGCGACCTCTCCGCCGTCGTGCTCGCCTCCCTGCCGCCCGGGCCCGCGAACTACGTACAGCGAGCCGGCCGTGCGGGGCGCAAGACCGGCAACGCCCTGGTCGTCACCCTCGCGGACCGCCGAGAACGGGATCGTTACTACTTGTCCGAGCCGCGGGAGGTGATCGCGGGGGAGATCCTGCCACCGGGCTGTCACCTCTCGGCGATCGAGATCCTGCGCCGCCAGTACGTCGCGCACCTCGTCGACCGGGCCGCGAAGCGGGAACTCCCGGGTGTTGCACCGATGCCGCGTCTCGCGTCAGTCCTGTTCGGACCGTCCGGGTGGTTGGCGGATCTCGTCGCGGCCGGACAACGCGACGGGGCCGCGATCGTAGAGGAGTTCCTCGCGCTCTTCGGCGACGAGGTCAGCGCATCGTCCGCCGAGGCGCTGCGTGCGTTCGCCCTCGGCGGTCTGGAGGACGCCAAGAAGCGGATCGAGGACCAGTGGAACGAGCGGCTCGCCGACCTACGGTATCGCCTCCGCGCGATCGAGGAGGCACGAGGCAAGCTGGTCACCTCGGACCCCGACCAGGAACGCGAGTGGAAATCCCTGGGTTCCGAGCTTCGAGCCGTGCGCAGACGGCTCGGCGAATACGGCCGCACCCCCGCGCACGGGGTGCTGGTGGAATACGGGCTGCTGCCCAACTACGCGCTCACCGACGCGCGCACCACGCTCGAAGCGACGTTGACCTGGGACGAGACCGACGAGAACGGGGACCGGACGTACCACAGCGAGGTCCGTGAATACGACCGGCCCGCGCGGCAGGCGGTCGTCGAGCTCGCGCCGGGGCAGAGCTACTACGTGCGGGGATATCAGCATCGGGTGTCGGGACTGGACGTCGGGCGTCCCGAGCGGCCCGCCTGGGAGACGTGGCGGATCTGTCCGGCGTGTGGGTACGTCGTGGCCGAGGACGCCGAGCAGGACACTCGTCCGTGCGCTCGGTGTCAGGATGCGTCGATCGCCGACGCCGGGAACGTGCATAAGGTGCTTCGGCCTGCGAAGGTCACCGCGGTCGACAAGCGTGCCGACGCGCAGATCTCCGATGCCTCCGACGAACGCGAGCGTCGCACCTACAGCGTCGTGCCCACTGCCGACTTCCCGCCGGCGCTCATCGACGCCTCGTGGCGGCACACGACGAAGACGTTCGGCGTGGACTTCAGTCGCCGGGCGGTGATCCGGCACTTCAACCTCGGTCTCGCGAGGTTCGACCGGCCCGCTGCCGACACCTTCGCCGGACGTCAGGTCCGGCTCAACCCCTTCTACGCCTGCCAGGCGTGTGGCGGTACGACGAAGGACGGGCCGCCGGTCACCATCTCCACGCTGGGGGTCGCGCAGTCGAGCAACGGTCGTCAGCCGGGCACGGAGCATCACCGCAACTGGTGTCCGTATCGGCGGCTGCCGGACAAGGCCGGGCACGTGGACCTGCTGCTCGCCCACGAGCTCACGACCGAGGCGCTGCGGATCCTCGTGCCCGCGGTGACAGCCGGAGTGACCGAGCGGCTGGTGTCGTTCAAGGCCGCGCTGCGTCTCGGGATCGCCCATACCTACGGCGGCGACCCCGACCATCTCGACATCGTCCCGGCCGTCATGCCCGACCATGGCGAGGGACACGTGCGGCACTTCCTCGTGCTCTACGACACCCAGCCCGGCGGCACCGGCTATCTGCACCGGCTGTCGGATCCCGCAGAGTTCCGCGACATCCTCTCGCACGCACGGCTGGCGATCCGATCCTGCCGCTGCCAGTGGGAAGGCAAACTCGCCTGCCACCGGTGCCTGCTGCGCTACGCCGCCGACGACGAGTTCACCGTGATCAACCGGGCTGAGGCTCTGGAGCTGCTCGGCGCGCTACTGGAGACCTGGGAAGTCGAGCACGGCGCCCGGGCCGACGAGATCTCCCTGACCGATCAGGTCGAGAGCGAACTCGAAGCACGATTCCTGGCGGTGCTGCAGGAATGGAGCGACCGCCCGGACACGCCCGGCCGATTGACGCGGCAGACCGACCGGGACGGCGCGCGCTTCGCGGACCTGAAGTTCACGACCCCGGATAAGCAGGTCGTGCACTGGCAGATGAAACTCCAGAACGCCCTGCACCTCACGCGCCCCGACGTGCTGTTCACACGCATGGACGCCCTTGGGCGCCAGGTGGCGGTCTATCTCGACGGCTACCGCTACCACGCGGCGCCGACGATCAACCGGCTCGCCGACGACGCCGATAAACGGGCACGGCTGCGCGCGCACGACATCGACGTCTTCGCCATCACCTGGGACGACGTCGAACGTTGGCGCGGCAACCCGGTCGGGCGGGATCCCGTGTGGCCGCCGTATCGAGGCAACGCCCAGGACGCCGCCCGCGACCTCTACCAGAAGAGGTCCGGACGCGAACCCGGCGAACTCTCCGGGGCGGTGTGGGCCAACCCGATCGACACGCTGCTGGCCTATCTCGCCGAACCGGATCCGGAACTGTGGCAGCGGCGAGCCGAAGGCGCACTCGGGGGCCTGCTGCGGCAGGCCAAGGGCACCAAGACACAGACGAATTCGGCTGGCGTGCCGGACCGGATCCACGCCGCGTTGGCCGGAGACCCGCTGCCCGACTCGGTGCCGGGCGGGAAGATCGTGATCGTGCGGGCACCCGACGACAACAACTGCCCGGTGACGCTGCTGATCGACGCTCGATTGGGACAGCAGGTGTTCACCGCCGCGGTCGCCGTCGATGACCGGACCGCGACCATCACTGTCGACGAGGACGCACATCGCCGCCGGTGGATGGCATGGCTGTACTGGGCCAACCTCATCCAGTTCCTCCCGCACGGCGGGGGAGACGCCGCGCAGATCGCCGTCAGCGCCCTGGCGCAGTTTGACCCGTCGCTGCTGGCGGTGTCCGAGGGAACCGGCCTGCGACCGATGCTGCGGGACCTGCCCATCGACGACGAGACCTCGCGCTGGATCAGCCTCGACGCCGCGGTCACCCCGCCGTCGGCGACGCTGGACGCGGAGTGGAAGAGGACCTTCGAACTCGCCGACCCGGAGGAATCCGGACTGGAGACACTGCTGCGCGAGCTGGTCGCCTGCGCCGTGCCGGTCCCGGAGGTCGGCTTCGAACTCGGCGACCAGGGATGGCAGGCCGAGCTCGCCTGGCCGGAGAAACGAGTCGGCGTCGTGCTGTCCGCGACACGCGACGATCATGAAGCCGTCGAACGCGACGCCGCGTTCGCACAAGCCGGATGGCGCGTCGCCACCGCGAAGGATTGGGACATCGAGAAATTGATCGAGCAGCTCGGGCAGGGTGTGTGATGACCGTGGACAGTGGAGCAACGCTGCGCATCCTGGAGCGTGCGGACAAGGAGATCCTCAAGCTCTCGCGCGCGGACAAGGGGGCGGTCTACGAGTTCCAGCACAAGTTCCGGCGCAACCCGAACCACCCCGGGCTGCACCTCAAGCAGCTCAAGGGCGACACTCGGCTGTGGTCGGCCCGCGTCACGCAGGACTACCGGGCGCTGCTGCTCAGCATCCAGGACCAGGACTTCCTGCTCGTCTCGGTGCGGCACCGCAAGAATGCCTACGACGACCTCGAGCGCTACACCTACCGCATCAACGGTGTCACCGGCGGCATCGAGGTCATCGACCTCGCCGCCATCGGCGACAGCATCCTCGGACGGGTCGCCGGCGACGGGGCCGAACCCGAACAGGCCGCGGACGCCGCACCGCCACTGTTCGCCCACGTCACCGACGAACAGTTCGAAGAACTCGGTGTCGCGCCAGCACTGTTCCCGGCGATCGCGAAGGTCACCACCGAGGAGGAACTGCTCGAACTGGCGGACTGCGTCCCGCAGTTGACCGCCGACGTCCTGCTCGCGCTGTACGACGGCAAGACCTTCGACGAGGTCATGGAGCAGATCACCGCTCCGGTCGCGGTGGGAAATCCGGTCGACACCGAGGACTACGCGGCTGCGGTCGTCCGCCCGGCCACGCAGGTCACCACCGACGACGCCGCGCTGCAAGCCGTGCTGGCCGAGTCTTTCGCGCGCTGGCAGGTCTATCTCCACCCCACACAGCGCACGCTCGTCGAAAAGAACTACAACGGCCCCGCCCGGGTCAGCGGCGGCCCGGGAACCGGCAAGACGATCGTCGCGCTGCATCGCGTCAAACACCTCGCCGAACAGCTTCCCGAGGGCAGAGACAAGCCGATCCTGCTCACCACCTTCAACCGCAACCTCGCCGCCGACCTCCGCACCAGGCTGCTGGCGCTCGGCGGCGAACAGCTCGCGCGACGGGTGGACATTGTCAACATCGACAAACTCGCCAGCCGAGTCGTCGCGGAAGGAAACGACGACACCAAGCGCCGCATCGTCGGTAACGACCGCGCGCTGGAGGAATGGCGGTCGCTGCTGCTGGAACTCGACGACCAGCGCTTCCCGCCGGAATTCCTCGCCGCAGAGTGGGCGCAGGTGATCCTCGGGCAGGCACTGACCTCACGCACTGAGTACTTCCGTGCACGCCGCACCGGACGCGGACGCTCCCTCAAACGCGACGAACGCGACCACATCTGGCAGCTCGTCGAGCGATTCACCCAGCGTCTCGACGAACAGGGCATGTGGACAATGCGGCAGGTCGCCGCCGCGGCGGCCCGCCGCGAACTCGACCGCGCCGCTCGCGTCGAACACGCCGCCGCGAACGGAGAGAACTCCCTGTCCACACCCGAGTACCGCTACCGTCACATCGTCGTCGACGAAGCCCAGGACCTCTCGGCCGCGCACTGGACGATGCTGCGCGCGATGGTGGCCAAGGGCCCCAACGATATCTTCATCACCGGTGACCCGCACCAGCGCCTCTACGACAACTACGTCACCCTGTCCAGCCTCGGCATCAACATCCGCGGCCGCTCGGCCAAACTGACGCTGAGCTACCGGACCACGCGGCAGATCCTGCGCTGGTCGATGGGCATGCTCACCGGCGAGACCTACGACGACCTCGACGGCGGCGAAGACGACCTCACCGGCTACCGCTCCTTGCTCAACGGCCGCGACCCGGTGGCCCACGGGCTGTCGACATGGGCTGAGGAACGACGGTGGGTCGCCCAGCAGATCAAACAGTGGCAGGATGACGACGCTGGCAGCATCGCGATCGCCGTGCCAACCCGCCAGATGGCCGACGAGATGATCCGCGACCTCACCGACGCGGGCATCGACGCCGTCCAGGTCGGACCGGACGGCCCGGCTCGGGGCGACGGTTTTCACGTCGGCACCATGCACCGTTTCAAGGGCCTGGAGTACCAGCGGATGATCCTCTCCGGCGTCGCCGACGGAATCCTGCCACGCCAAGCCATCCGCCACTTCCAGGATAGCGATCCCAAGCGCTACCAACAGGAAAGAGCCCGCGAACGCTCCCTGTTGTTCGTCGCCGCGACCCGAGCACGCGACGAGCTCGTGGTGACCTGGCACGGGAAGGCGAGTGAGTTCCTAAACCAGGAAGGCGATTGACCATTCAGTTGGACGGTTCGTCTCGTTTGAGTGGATCTTTTCTGGGTCTCCAGCGAGTCACTCCCGTGGAGCGCACGTACCGTTCGCTGATGTTCGTCGCCGCGCTGTGTGTGCGAGGTCCTGGGCGTCGTGTGGCACGAAAACGGAGTTGGAACCTGCCGGTGTAGGGAACGTTGGCGTCTGTAACCTTCACCGTTTTCGCGCCTTTTGAAGACTCAGTCACTTCTCTGGTGTCACGTCGTGCCCTCGGGCGATCACGAGCTCCGGTTGCTGGAGTGCGTCCAGGTTTGCGTGGGGTGCCGTCGGCGATGGGGATGTCGGCGCCGAAGCCGGGCGTGAATCTTCCGGTAGTGTTCGCTAGCCCGACTGTATGTGCTCTCATAATCGTTGCTGTCGCGCGTTGTTGAGCCAGTCTTGAAGGTTGTGCCACAGGTAGACCGCCTGTGGCGGCCATCTGTCCATGGATTTGTCCATGAACCGGTTCTGGACGGTGCCTCTGGTGAGACGACGCGGCCGCTATTTCGCCGCACTACCTGCGGTTATTACTCCTGACGGGTGATTTCGCGGCCTCATAATCCCTTGGCCGCGGGTTCGAGTCCCGCCCGGCCCACCTCTTACCAGGCGTTGTCGTCGGTGGCAAGATCGTGCCTCACAAGTCCGATCGATACTCGCCGACCTGAGCCCTACGGACCCGCGAGCCGAGCCGTTGCGATCGATGCTGGCCCGCTACACGCGATGACACCGGGCGTGTGGCAGGGTATCCGCTGCACCGTTATCGGCGGCACCCTCGAATGCCTCCTGTCAGCGGGCAGAGCCTACGCTGCGACCCTCGGCCACCGGCTGATCTCGTTGGTCGACACGGCTGGCGATGATCAACGGTGGCCGTCTCCGCTCTACGCCATCCAGCAGTACAGGCGGTGGTCCCGCCCGCCAACGCCACGAGCCAGCCGTGCCAGATCGCTCAGAATCTTGGTTGCGATCTCCTGGTCGAACGTCTCTCCATCCGCCGCCCGCTTCCGAACCCACAGCTGGCTGACTTCACCAAGTCGGGACTGGTCGGCAGCGGCAAGTGCGTCTTGAAGGGCTTTGGAAGCAGCGAGGACCACGGGACCATCCCCATCGTCGGAGTCAGCGACGGCTTCGGGCTCGTCGGCGGCGACGAGCCTCTCGAAGGTTCGACCGGTGACGATGCTCTCCCACTCGATCAATGCCTCTTCAGCATCGAAGTTGCCGTACGACAGCGACTCGAAAGCCCCGTCGGGGCCGCGATCCACGACCGCAGCCGCAGCTTCGTGACTCGGCGCCACGAAGAACCTGATGACGGTGCTCACCGCTGCATGGTGCGTGCTCAACCTCGATCGAGCAAGCATGATCCTTGTGGTCGGCGATGTTGCAAGACTTCTCGGACCACAGCTTCGAGGTCGCTCGTTCCAGTCCCGGTGGTGCCGATCCAACCGTCCTTGACGAGCTGCGTGAATAACGTGTTGTTGATGTGCGCGGGAACGTTCTCGTACCCGATCTGAACGCAACCCCTCGTGCCTAGGCGCGAGTCGAGTAGGTCAACAAACAGTTCTCGCGCCAAGTGCATTCCTTTGATGAGTTCTGTGGGTTCTTCGATTCGCGAGTGCGTTCTTGCCCCCAGTTCGAGGCCGGCTTGGCAGCGCCGTCGAGAGCGCGGTGTTCGCATGAACTACACGGCTACGGCCGATCGATCCGAGTCGGTCATCCGCTCGATGTGGACACCAGGATGGGGCCCGTGATCTCGCGCGACCGGTACGAGGAATCGCTCGACCCGATCGCCGCCGCGACCTCGGCCGACGGCAAGGTGCTCGCCGGTGGTGTCGGCCCGCCACGGTGGGGCCCGATGGGCGGTACCTCGCTCCGACGGTGTTGGCGGGAATGGCGCCCGACAACCCGGCCGCGGTGAAGGAGATCTTCGGCCCGGTCCTCTCCGTGGAGCCGAAGCCGTGACCATCCATCGCCAACAGCAGCGGGTACGGATCGACCGCGGGCGTCTTCACCCGCGCCCATCGCGTCGCGGGTGAGCTTCAGTCCGGTTACGAATGGATCAGCGGGAGCTCTCGACACTACTGGGGCCTCTCTTTCCGCGGAGTGAAATCGTCCGGCGTCGGTCGTGAGGAGTCGGTTGACGAGCTGCTGTCCTACACCGGAACCACAGCGGTCACCGTCGTCACGGAGTGACGACTGAGACGCCTGTGTCCCCCGGAGTCCGGTTCTCGGCGCGTGATGCCGGTGCTGCGCTGTCCGAACTGGAGGTGAGCACCAGTCGGGGCGCCGTTCTGCTTGGCAGAAGAATATTCCGCTTGCTGGTTGACAGGGTCCCGGGCGTCGCAGAAGCTACTTCTGTAGC
>JACYYJ010004071.1_pt1 | contig 29249 bp, 46 predicted proteins | sample 8236861 | NCBI WGS metagenome assembly JACYYJ01 (sample SAMN14103086, study PRJNA606662) | landfill metagenome | isolation source: landfill solid waste | place: India:New Delhi, Okhla landfill site | collected 2017-11-05
CCGAAACATCTTGCACCGGACCAGCGGCGGGCATTGCAGATGTAGTGCTTGCCTGTTGCCCTACAGGCGATACAGATCCGCCGCCGCCTCCGAGGGCACTGTAGAGGCGGGACATATTCTCGCTGGACGCAGCCGCGTTTGCCTCTGCCGCGCTGTTGGCGCGACCTTCACGGATCTTGCCAGAAAGAGCCTGCGCGACACGTGCTGCACCCTGAAGCCAATGGCCTACAGGCGATGTGTCTACCCCACCTTGCATCAAGGCTTCTGCGATTTGGCGTTCACGCTCTACCTCTTCCGGCGTAAGACGACGGCCACCTCGACCCCACACGAACGGCTGCTGTGCTGTTTGCTGGATGGCCATCATTTCACCTTGGAGTAATCAACACGGTAGAACCCGGAGTCGCTGTCGAACACAGCCGCCTCAGGAGCTTCATCAGCCATGACGCCAAACTGCACAGGGCCACCCCAAACGTAGTTATACGAATAGATTGGTGTTCCGCCATCCGTTTGACCGATACGGGTGACATTCTCTTTCAGGCGTCGATCAGAGAACGGCAACGCCCCTACCAATGCTGAGCCAAGCCCGAACAGCCCGCCCATGCCGCTCTGATAGGAAGCTAGTTCGCTCTGATACTTCTGATTGACCAGTCCGGTATAGTCCACACCGCCTACGCTGGTTTGTGGTGTGTTGACAAAGTTTGGCGATTGAACCTGCGCACCGCTCATAATGCCCATTAGCTCGTTGATCGGCTGATTGCGCTGTTGAAGAGTTGCCGCATTGTTGAAGGCCGCATTTCTCTCACGGGCATTGTTGGCAAACTCTGCATTGCGCTGTGTAGCGTCATTATAGAAGTTCGCAGCACCCATAGAAGCAGCGTTCTGCGCCTGGAACCTGTTGAACTCAGCCTCATTGCCGAACTGCGCCTTGAGCAGATTGGCCTGATTGCCGAACATGGCTGCATCACGTGCCATTCCGACCATGCGGGCCTGCTCGTCGCCACCGGCAAGGATAGCTCCAAGCCGCGCATCGTTTACCCCGCTTTGAAGACGGGCATATTCCGAATCCCATGCAGCCGTGCCCGGACGTATACCAGACTGAATAAGTTGGTTGCGAAGCGTTGCCTCGTCCTGCTGTTGGCGTGGAGCGAGACGGGCAAGAATGGCATCTTCATGCCGCTGACGATCTGCGGAGAAATCATCCGCGCCCGCATAAGTGTCCGTATAATTTCCGCCAATCTCGCTAGTGTAGCGTCCGCCTAGCCTGTCGGAATAGGATCCTCCGATACCCGTTTGTAGGCCAAGATTTTCGTTAAGTCCCAAATTCGTATTGAGTTGCGGGCTGCCCTGCCCAAGATACTCACGCAAGAACCCGGACTGCTCATTCGCAAGTTGCGCAAGGTTCTGTTGAGCCTTCTGCGTCTCATCGAAGATCTTCTGCTGCTCTGGAGAGAATGTCTGCGTAGCGGAATACTGCGGCGTCAGGTTCCCTTTGACCTTCTGCCATCCATCGGCAAAAACAGGATCAGTGGAAGGGCCATTTCTTTTTTCAATGGCCCTGTCGAACATAGGAGAGCCGGTCGTACGCGCTGGCGAAGAACTCGGTACACTTCCAATAACCGTTGGCCTGTCTGTCCGATACTCACCGGTTGATGGATTGTAATAATAATCCTGACCTGTCTCGGATGGAGCAAACGCGCTACCAGTCTGGCTGTAAACCAGATTGCCATAAGGCGTGTACTGGTTCACCATGTTAAGCTGGTGCTGCGTGATCGCGGTATCGCGGTTCATTCCGGCCTGGGCCTGGGCCGTTTCCATCGGATCGGGGGCTTTTGGTGCTTTCACTGTCTAACCCTTGGATTAAGAAGGGCGCATAAAGTGGAGTTCAGTTGCACCTTGGACAACGGCAATATACCGCGTCAATTTTGTTTCTTCAACCGCTTTAACGGCACATAATCTTCTGCAAGAATCCCTACCAAAGCTGCGTCCAGACCCTTGCCATAGTAGTTCCTCAATCGTCCTTCGACTTGCCCTCCTAAACGTAACGCGAAGTCTACCACTTTTGGATGATATGTCGTAACCGTTATTCGTTCACAGGACAGGTGCCAAAAGACGTATTTACCTACTTCCTGCATAAACACTTTGGTCCAGCCGCTACCGGCAACGGTCACATGAATGTCTTTCGCATCGAAGCAGTTGAAGACAACACCGGCTGCAACCTCGCCTGTAGTCTCATCCTCTATGCCCATGCACGTATAAGGGGGCAAGAACTGGCATCCGCATACAGAGGAAACGAAGTCAGCAACACGCTTGTCGGTGACAATCCTCATGTAATTGCTTCTGCCGTTGTATACGTCATATCCAGGCGAATGATCTCCGCATCCAGAGGGGATATGGAGCCGCTGGTAATCTGCGTACTCAACGAAAGAGCATACCCCATTCCACCTAGAGACTGCCAATCCTGGTCAATGGTAGAAGGATCATCGCTTGTCCAGATTGCTTCCCCCCATATCGCTGCACCCCACACATTGTCGCCAGAAACTGCCACGGCAGGAGGTGGAGTAGGAAGCGCCATATCATAGTCGGCCTGAAGATTGACCTGAGCGTCCACGCCAGTTCTGGAGCGGATAACAGCGCGTCCTAGCTTTCCTACCTTCAATGCGCTTGAAGAACCAAGATCATCAAACAGTGGCAGGTAGACGCCCGTAAATGGCTCTGACTCATCAAGACCAGAGAAGTTGGCGAGATAGACCTGCCCATTGACCGTGCCGAAATAAAGGTTTCCATTGAAGACGTGCATACATCGAACGTCCCAGTTCGTGAACCGACACCATGCACCCGTTCTGGCATTGGCAACGAACAAGGTGAAATCGCTATCGCTGGATGGAGGAGACACAAGAACCATTTGTGCCTCAGGCCACATTTTGACCTTCCACCCCGTCATTCCTCTTTGCTGCACAGCCTTGGCCCACTCCTCTTCAATCGGCCATGACACAGAAGCTGGAGCCAGTGCCGCCACTTCTCTTTGAATGGCTTGCGAAAGAGGTATAAGACCAATCGAAGTTCCAAGGAGTAGGTCGCCGCCAGTTCTGATGAACGACTGCTCTCCCAGTGGGAGGCCAACGCGATAGACACCCACCTTGGACCAGTTCGCCGCTACGTCTGGGTCATTGCCTTGGAAAACAGCGACCTCTCCCTCTGTGGACATGAATATGCACTGCTCCGACAAGCCGCCCGCTTGACCGCTATCCAGCGACCATGTGTAGCCGTACAGAAGCGAACCGCCCATGCCGAATATGCCGCCGAACGGGTAGCGCGTAGCCTCTCCTCCAATAGCGTCAACCGGAAGATACCATGCGTTAAGGCTATTCTTCTCCACAAAGAATATGCGGCTCTTGTAAACCCACACGTAGCTCATGCTGGCAATTGTAAGTTCCGGGAAACCATCAAAGGTGATGCCAGCATAAATGGGAACATCAGACGGAACGCCACTAACCTTGGCTTCTCCTGTCGTTGTTGTCAGCGTCTCCCCGGAGGTGAATCCGCCGAGCGCCGACTCAATCCATAGAGTACCCGTTGTGCCTGTGCTTTCTATGACTTTCCGGATAATACCAGTTTCGGATGACGTGCCGCCTGTTACGGTCTGCCCAACCTCGAATGGTGAGACAAGATCATCATAGTTGATGACGAATAGAGGAGATGACGTCATAGGAATAAAATCTTGTCCGTCATACACGAAACCAGGATCTGTACCGTTCACACCGATCAGAAAGACGCCGCCCGTCGTTGCGGTCTGCACCACATGCCACAGCCCGTTTGTTGTGCTTGACCACGCTACATCGCTAGCAGACGCAATCGTAATGTCGTAAATCTCTGTATCAACGGAGGCGAAAAGCTTGCGGTTGAGACCGTTCGAATAGCTGAAAAGCTGCTTTACCTGCTGTGTACCATCCCCGATGGTATCATAGATCACACGGCCACGGCGCAGGATTGCCCCTTGCGCTGTCGGAAAGAAGTTGTCTAGGATTGCCGCACCCTGTCCCCCGTCACCGGGAGTCGAGATATTCCGGTTAGCAATCCATCCAGCCGTGGGTGCTGGAAACGTATGGATCTGCGATGTGCGTTGCCGTGGGCGCGTCGGTGAGCGGAGATACATTCGCTAGGCTCCTGGGTTGCGGAGAATATAGCCTAAGCCTCCAGCTTTTACCACCAATACTCCAACCGGCGATTACCGCTCCTATAAATAGAGTTCCCGCCATCCTTGGCAGATTCCTCCCCAAATGCCTTCTGGAACGCTTCAAAGTCTCCGGTATAATCTAGCTTCTTGTTCTCGCGCCACCGCCAGACAAGACCAAGCGTTAGAAGGCGCTCGGACAGCACAAACTCGTCTGTGTCAGAGGTGAATGATGCCTTGTCGCCCTTCACGTAGTTCTTGGTGATATACGGGAATGGAAGAACTCGCTCATCCTCAGGAGCAGGCACGAAACGGATCTGGTTGCCGTAAACGGTCCACAATCCCGGCCATGAGGTTTCCCATTCCCCTGTGGAGCGTGACGTAAACTCGTTAATATCGTCGCATTTCGAGAACCATTGCCCCCAACGGGCATCACGCCCAATCATGTCTGTGTCTAGCAAGAACCTGTCAAAATCAGCAGGAAGCGGGAACGCAACACCTGTCCCGTCTCCTGTGATCGTATGAACGCGCTTCAATGCCTGCCATTCATGCGACTTCATGATGTCCGTCGCAACCTCGTTCGCAAGGTCCATAAGCTCAAGCTCAAACTTGCTTGTGGACGATGCAAACGCATTAGGACGACGGCCCATGAGCCGGATGGAAGCAGATTGAAGCGCGGTCAGTAGGGTCATTCGGCTGGCTCGTATGTAGCTTCGAAAATGTCAGGCTTGCATGGATAGAACTCGCCCTTCACGCCCTTGATGATCCAGTCGCCTAAGTCGGACCTCATCATGCCTTCAAGCGTTGGGATCACCGCGTAATCTTCGAAAGTGACAATCTTGTTTTCAGACACAGCATCCTGAAACCAGTCGGGGCGGTAATTCTCATGCTTCTGGTTGAAGCAATACGCCTCGATCACGACAGGCTTCTTACGATACCGGCCCATCACGCAGCATCCCGCGCCATGCTCAAGAGCGTTTCACGGGAAACGGCACCACGAACCCCCGTGCCGGTCTTGTCTTTGATGTAATCGCGCAATTCCTGATCACTAAGGTTTGCAAAGGCGTCAATGTCTTCCGTGGTCATGTTGTCGAATTGATCTTCGGGAATGGCAGGAACGACACCCGCCTTCATCGCCTCGATTTCCTTGCGCAGACGCTCAATCTCCTGCGCTGCCTCAGAACCCTTCGCACGGTCGGCCATATAGTCATTAGCCATGCGCTTTAGATCGTTGGTATGAATTCCAAGGTTCTTTGCGTTCGCGCCATCCAGGTTGTAGAGGGCTTCGATGCTGTAGATCTTCAGGGCGCGGCAAAGCGAAAGCTGCGCACCGCTGATACCATAAGGCGTAAGCTTCTCAAGAGGCGTACCAGATGCGGTCTGCGCTGCGCCTTGCAAGAACTGCGCATAACGATCAGCCCACCGCTCTGCATAGGTAATGGCCTTGTAGCCGTCCATGCGGTACACAGCATCAGCCGGAAGGATCGGCGCATAATTGCGATCACCAGCGAAACGAACCTCAACCACCTCGCGAGTTTCCATCACAGGTTCGCCACGGATTTCGGACTGGTTGATGTTCTCGTAAGTCTCGTATTTAAAGATAGGCTCGATCAGATGCTCAAGATCGGCCTCTTGGATTCTGCTAATGCTCATATTCTGGTTCCTGTCTGAGAGGGAAAAAGGGAGGCCCGAAAGCCTCCCGTATTGATCAGATTGCGAACTTGCGGGCGTGGAAATACTCGCCGTTCGTCACGCCTTCAGTGATTCCTGCCGGAACCTCGAAAGCGCCACCTGCGGAAGCAGTAGCAACCCATGTGGTTTCATTGACAGCCAATCGTGCCGATGCCGCAAGGTCTGCGCCTGCTTGCACCATCACGTATTCATGGCCATCGGAGCCTGTTTCCTTGTTGCCAAGGCGGTAGGAAACATCGACATTGGCACCATCCCAGTAAAACTTGTCGGAATGGTCCTCAAGGCCGGGGCCAAGCTGGTGAGATGTACGGAAAACCATGTTTGTTTACTCCTGCGGTTAAGCCGTGATCAGACGCCACGTGAAGCGCGGGTTATTGAGGACAAGTTCACCTGCCCATTCAATGCCCTGCGCAATGGCATCCTGATTGATCGGCTTTGCACCGTCGCCGGGATGGAACGGAACGAAGTTCTTGTTCGGGTGATAGTACAGGGTCAGCGCCTGCGTATCGATACCATAGATGGTATTGGCAGGCATACGAGTTCCGATACCACCAGCCGCCGTCACGGCAATCGTGCCAGCACCCGTTGCGATTTCCAGGGCCTCGAAGCCAAGGCGACCGACACGAGCCGACATGATCCGCTGGTGAGCAACAAGCGAAGCAGAGATGGCGGAATAGGAGTTCACATCCGCAATCACCAGATCCGCATGGCGGGCACCCTTGCTGCGCTGCATAAGGATGCGCTCAAGGATTGGACGAGCCGTGGTTGCATCCCAAGTCGTGCCGATGTCGGCAAAATCGCCGCCCGGAACAGAGAACGTGGAAGTCCGCCAGATCGGATGAGAGGCGCGATTGATACCGCCATACGTACCGGCATTGGCAATGATCGGGATAGCGCCCGCAAGGCCAATCATGGAACGGCCACCATTGCCGGTACCATCTGCATGGACTGCTTCATCCATTGCGTCGGTAACAGCTTCTTCTGCGGCATCCAGATAGGTCGCAACAAGATCGATGATCTCGCCACGGCCCTGGTTTGCCATGAGAGTGGAACCGTCAAGGGAGAACATCGAAACAACGCGCTTCGGAGTGAAGACAGCGGAGTTGATGAGTTCCTTAGGTTCGATGCGCAGCTTGTCGTAGCCAGTGAACCACTGTGCATCAAGCGTATCGATCATCAGCGGAACGCGGATTTCAGCCCCATAATAGGGACGGACACGCGCATTTTCGCGGATGAGCGAAAGAACGGGGTGAGAGTTGTAAACCAGATCCTCGATAGCCGACTGACGCATCACAGCCGACGTGGTGAGCAACTGGCGAAGTTCGCGTTCGGTAGTGACCGGAGCCATTCGCTTTGTTCCTTTTACATGCCCAAGCTGCTCATCGCAGCCTTCACGGCATCACGTGGGTTTTTATAGGCTTTCCGGGGAGTAATATCTGAACCACCGCTCGGAGCGCCTTTAACGGATTTTGTGCCGTTGAGGTCAGGTTCAGCACGGCGCTGAGGGGTTGTCTCAGGGTCTTCTTCGAACTGCTGTGGTGCGGCTTGTCGAGTATGTGAGGAAGGATTAATCCTTTCAGCCATATCATATGCCGCCTCCAGTCGCTCAATAGGACTCAAGGACGAGGGTATTTTACCGCTATTCAGGAAAAAGGCAATATCATCCTGCAATTCAAGAAAGCGATCGTTTTCGCCAAGACTTTGGCGGAAGGGTGCAACAACAGTATCAAGGATCTGCTGTTGACGCATTTCCTCTACTTGCTTCTGCAACTGCTGTACTTCCGGCAATTGCTGCGGAACCTGTTGTGTTTGCTGAATCTGCTGTGGCTGCGACTGTTGTGGCGCATACATATGCGGGTTATCGGCAAGGTGCTTGGCAGCGATATGCGGGGGAACACCAAAAGCCTGCAAGATGCTTCCGATAGCCTGATAAGGCTGCATGTTCATGTTGGCCAGAATGGTGCGGAAGCCTTCAGCCGGATTACTCCTTAGCTTGTCTTCCATGCCCACATAGGACTCAAGAGCTGTTTTTAGGTCTGTCCCACCAGCTTTTGCCCGCTCCACAAACGGGCGCAGGGTTTCGTATTCCTGGTGCGACTGGCGATACTGAGATATTTCCGTCTCATTCTCTTGCAGAGTACGAGCTACCGCCTGCTGCACAGGCAAAGGAGCGTTGCGCCAAAGCTCCTTCTCGCGAGGCAGGAACCGGGAAGGAGGCTCTGGATAATCGCGTCTCTCAGACTGACGCGGCTTTTCTGTTGCTTCCTTCCCGGCCTTGTCATCGGCGGAAGCCGCGACCTCTGGTTTCTCTTCCTTGGGCTGTGGCTTTGGGGCGGGTTTTTCGGCTTCAACCTTTTCTTCCGTTTTCTCCACCTTCTCCGCAGCCTGAATCTTGTCCAGCGCCTTCTCTACCGAGTTGCGGCTACCCTTTTCAGGTTTGGCTTCCTCAACAGGCTTTTGCGGCTCCTGATTCGCGGAAAGGTCGCGCTCCAGGTTCGTAGGCTGTTCAGCCTCTTCCGTGCCTGCCTGAAGAATAGTAGGATTTACGTTTTCGTCTGTCATGTGTCGGTTGCCTTTGTCTGAGAAAGGTTGGTTGGGTTAGACTTCACCACGCGAAATAGCAGCTTGCGCCTTGTCCACGATTGTTGCCACTTCTGCCTTGTCCAGCTTCTTGCGCTCGGGTGGAGTTTGCCGGATCTCTTGATTGCCGATCTCGATGTATTCCTCGCCCTGCGGGTTCCCATCGGCACGATATGTGCGACGGAGCGCAGAAAGAGAGTCATACATCTTGCCATCTGCCATCGACTGACACGGCTCGATTGTGTCCTTGCGGAAATACGGAATAGGCAGGTCAGATCTAGCCGCTACCTTCTGAGGTGGTGAGCGATAGACCTGCCTGCCGTCCGGGAGTGTGTACCATTGTTTATCAGGCATTAGTGAACGTGCTTCTGTTTACGAACGTGCCGGGTGGATAGTCGTACACGGCCTGTTGCGGGAAAGGAAAATTCGCGGGAAAGGTCGTCCTAACCAGTTTGCGTTTGACCAGGGCGACACGGCAATGGCGCTCCTTTACGTTGCGCCTGTTTTCCCGTGCCCGTTTCTCGTCTTCACTCTCCACAACGAGATACATCACTTCTTCCCCTTCTTATCCATTGGGATACATGCCGCGTTCTTCTAGCGCCTCAACCAAGTCGGTAGGCATCAATTCATTTGGGCGAGGGAAAGACCCATCTGGAAGAGTGAAATCGTCTGCCTGACGGATATCATTGAGGTATAAATCTCTGTTGGCAATGGCCAGAACCTCGCCGTGCCTATTCTTGATTTCCTCGCCTTTCCTGATCATCACGCCGACCCTGTAGTATCCGCAATGGCCTGAAGCGCCTCAGTGAGCGTTCCACCAGCGAACGTAACGCCGCCACCTGTGAATGCAGGAACGGTTACATCATCCGACGAAACAGAACCACCCGTCGCGTCGTCAATCTGGTTCGCCAGTTCCGTGGCCAGCTGCGGGGTCATTCCGAGTTCGCAAAGTCGCTTCTTGTCTGCCATGTGGTTTACTCCTGTGGTTGTGACGTTATAACACGTAGAAACTGTATTGTATATTATGTAACATTAGGCACGTTTAGCGCCTGCCGTTCACTAAATTCCTGGCTGCGATCAGCCCTTTCCTCGCCACGTTCAGCGCGGCCTTCCTGCTGCATTCTAAGCGCCGTATCCACTTGGCTCTGTTCTGTTGCACGGGCTTCCTTGTACTCCTCAAGATCCTGCTTGCGAACATCAAGACCGATCTTGCTCAGGATTTCCGCAGTCTGGGCTTGCATAAGATTAATCTTGGCTTCCTGTTCCGCAAGCTTACCACGTAACGTTTCGGCTTCAACCATCAACTTGGCCTGATCCTGCTGCGCCTTGTTCTGTGCCTCCATCATCTTGCGTTGCATCTCAACCTGTCGAAGCTGGCTGTCAGCCTCGACCTTGGCCATCTGGGCCCTTGCCTTCTCCATCTCGGCCTGTGCAATCTGCTGTTGTGCTTCAGCCAGTCCGCCATCATCGCCTTCGCCTTCAGCCATGCTTGCGGCAAGCTCTGGAGCTTTTTCAATGAAGGCGTCTATAAGCGTATCAAGCTCACGATTGGCATGGTATGGAGCAAGGGCGAACTTGACCAATCCACCAGCGAGATTAGCGCCCTCCTCGCCAGCTTGAAGCAGGAATTGCACGGACTGGGAAGCATTGGCAAACGCAGTCAGGAATTCGGCACGGCTGGATTTTTCCGCCATTTCGTCCGTCAGGACGGTGGAGTCAGTCTCAATATCAATCGTCAGATTGCGCAGACGCTCATCCTTGATGATGCGCATAACGTCTTCAACCACAACCGTCTTGCTCAAGGCGTCAAGCTGCGGCGAATACTTGGCAATGATGGCCTGTTGCTGCTGCTCGAACTGCGCCGGGTCAATCTGCCCGCTCTGCGCCCCATCAGCCAGCGCAGTTAGCTCCTGCTCGGCCTGCGCCTGTAGAGACTTTACCTGCTTATCAATGTCCCGCCTGGATGGGATATCCATCTGGGCTGTTTCAAGCAACAGATCCTGATCGAAGTTCTCCGCGATGATCTCAGCCGTGATGAAGGCGATATCACGCGACACGCGCACCATCTCATCAATCTTGTCGCGAACGCGAACGGAACCATAATGCGATTTAAGCTGCTGCGCTCCTAGCGTCTCCTGCGCCTCGGTAGCGCCGCGCATGATATCGGAAATTCCAGACAACTCATAGAAATTGTTGATCATCTCGCGACGGGCTTCCAACATGCCCTGGATAGCCGCCGTGATCATGTCGAGCGGCATCCACGAGATGAACCCACCAGACGAACCAGCTGCAAATGCTGCCCCAGGAAGTGGAACAATCGTGGTTGTATCGTTCGCATTAAGAGCGGTTGATATGGCCTCGCCAACATCGCCACCTGCTGGCACGAAGCCTTTCAGCCTTGCCTCTGCAAGCCAGTCGTAGATCTTCGCCGTCGCCTCGTTGATCTGATCGATCAGCCCCTCATAGCGCCGATAGTCTGGAACCGGAATGAGAGTACGACGAACAAGAGTGCCATAAGCAGGACGAGGGCAAGGAAAGAACCCTTTGAGATTCATATAAGGCTCGGACTCATCAAGGATCGTATCTACGCCTTCCGATACCCAGTAAACCTTGTTATCGGCACGGCTCCACACTTCCCAGACGGAAGCCTTGGCAGATTCATCAACGCCGCCTATGTCACGATCCTCACGGCGAACATGGAAATTGGCCTTTTCCCACGCCTCTTCCGCATCAGGGAACCGCTCTTCCATCTCTGTGCGGGTCAACCAAGCCCGACGTGCTACCCATCCAACTTCCGCCCATTTGCGGGCAGGCTCATGTCGGAAATCCATGCGGTCGAGATGCTCAATGCAGACGCGCTTTCCGCCGCCTTTTCCATCGCTCTCATATGTGACCCACGGAACACCCCGATTGGTAACAGCCAGATCGTCACGAACGCCAATAAGCACTTCGTCAATGTTGGATCGATCAAACTCGCTGGTGACATTGCGCTCGATAAGCTCGGCAACGGTCTTGTAGACCGATTTCCCATCCTTGAAACGCGGCGTGGCTACTGGCTTGGGAGGACGGGCATAGATCGCTGGCTTCAGGATCTCCATCGAAGCCCAGAAGATGTCGTACTCCTGGTCCGCGAAGCCTAGACCGACCAACTGCGCATCAAGATTGCCCTTGGCAGAAAGAGCATTGTCCACACGCTTGCAATACTCGTTGTACTGCGCGAATGCCCTTTCCGATCCCTCTAGCGCTTCGATGAGATTGGCCGATGATTTCGGCTCATCCTGGACCACGAAAGTATCGGCAAGCTCTTTTTGCGTGTCAGTTTCCAACTCTTATGGCCCTCACCAATTCTTGGTCCCGAATAGACTGCCCAAGGGCGTCTTTTCTGCACCACCTATAGCACTTCTGTTTTGTGAAGCAAAATCTGCATTTGCTATGCTATTGTATCGAGGGAATCGCATTCCGCTAGTTGCTTCATAAGCAACAGCCTGATTGTAACCCTGATCCCCTTGGATCAAATAAGGAGTTCCATCCCTGTCCCACCAGATTTGGGGGTAGTTAAACGGAACACCATTAGGATCATAATCGGTTGCAGTGTACTCCGTGGACGGACCACCTAAGCCCACATCTTTAGGGACGTTGACTGATGGATCAAATGGCTTCAATCCAAATTGGTCCACTTGCCTACCGGCCATAAGAAGAGCGGCTATTTCACTAGTCTTATCCAATGGTGGTCATCCCGGCGATTGATGAGAGAGTTATAACGCGGGATGACTGGAAAGGGAAGGGCTTGCTATAGTGGTCTTCCAGTTATGGAATCGGTCATATTAGACCTAATAGGCCAAAAAACCACTTTGGCCCTGGAGCGCCCAATAGCGCCCCAATGTACCCTCCAGCTAATATAGCTCCTCCTCCAAGGAGGAACTCCAAAAAGTAGTTAAACTTACGACGAGGCAATATAGCATCCTTCCCAGTTGGATGGATCATCAGCGGGGCGCAGGCCCTCCGATCCATACCTTTCCTGCGCCGGTCTCAGGAGGCGCCCTCCAAAACGGAGATCCTTTGATTATCCCCTGGGCAGAGCCTCTGCGGGGTCCTTCCCGATTTGAAATCGCCTCCCCCAGCCAGTCAAGCCGAGGAAGGCGATAGGTAGCGACATCAAGCAATTACTACACTGACCCAACAATCACTCGTTGTCAACAGCGTCTTCCGCTTCCTTTTCAAGATCCTTGCGTTCTTTCTCGCGCTGATCGGAGAACTTGCGGCGGTTCTCTTCTGTCGGATTCACGTTCTCCGGAAAATCCGCGTCATGCGGGAATTCCTTGGGTTCCTTGCTCTTTGCCATGACAGTTACTCCTAGGGTTGGCGTGGGAGAACGTGGATTAGGGGTGTGGGGTTCCACCTACCACCTTCCCATCCTCGCAACAGGAAGATCCGGCGCAACCACATAACCCGCTTCAGCCATGTTCTCAGGATGTACCTTAGGAGCAGGCGAACGACGCTGCCCTGAATACATCCGGTCCATAAGCTGGCCTACAAGTCCTAGCGCGTCTACCTGATCGTCATGAACACCAACAGGAAATGACATCATCTCAGATACAAGATCGGCAAGCCACGGCGCGTCTCGATGCACGTACAACCCCTGTGCTGCAATGCGACCACGGATAGATTGCGCACGAACGGACTTGTCACCGCGTGTCGGGAATGACTCACGCGCAACATAAGCCTCACGCTCCAACATGCGTTTCACCAGGAACGGACCAACACCTGACTTGATCTGGCCTGTTTCCTCAGCCCACCCGATTGGCTTCCACTTGCGCACAAGGTCGCAGAACGCATCCACCCACACATCCGACGACGACTGGCCGCGCCACATATCCAGCAGATACAGACGCCCATCAGGATCGACACCGACAACCACATGCACGGTATAGTCGCCCCCCTTTGCAGTCACGGCATAGTCAGATGCGCCATAGATCAGCATCTCATCCCTATGCGGCGCAGTCTCGTATGTCTTGATCCACTCTCGCTTGAAGTAGTCGCCTGTGTCTGGGGATGGGCGCTGTTGGTATAGGGCGGACCAGTCTCTAGGAGGAAGCGCGCGACGAATACGTTCTAGCGCCTCAACGGGATACTGTTCCGGCCACAATGCCTCGCCGTCATCATTGATGGCTGGAAGGTTTAGGATAGTCCATCCTTCATGCTCATGCTCGGTTTGCAGCCATCCTGAAAGATCGTCCTCATGCCATCGCGTTTGAATGATGACGATACGCCCTCCAGGCATCAAGCGCGTGTAGGCCGTTGACGTGTACCAGTCCTTGATCTTGCGTCTCAGTACTTCTGATTCGGCGTCTTCCCTGTTTTTGATAGGATCATCAATGAGTAGCAAATGAGCGCCGCGCCCGGTAAGTGGTCCACCCACGCCCACGGCGTAGAATGCGCCACGCTGTGCAGTGCCATGCTCGACGCCGCCGAAAGTCCCATCAATATGAAAGCGTTTAGCTGACTTGCTGTCGTCAGCAAGAGAGATACCAGGGAACAAAACCTTGAAAGGATCGTCCTCGATCTGGTTCTTGACCTTTCGCCCGAAATCATCCGCAAGCTCCTGTGCATAGGTTGCCGTAACGATATAGTTAGATGGATTACGCCCAATATACCACGCCGGGAAGAACTCGGAAGCCAGCATGGACTTACCATGTCGTGGTGGCATGGTAATCATCAGGCGCGTGATCTCGCCACGCTCTACCGCCTCCAGATGCTCCGCGATCAGCTTGTGGTGTGCCGCATCCTTGTATCCCGGCCACTGGTACTTCGCGTACCCGATAAGCGACTTCCTAGCCCCGCGACGGGCCAGGAGTTCTTTAGCGGCTTCTGAGGGGGTGGGGGTCATGAGTTACCGTGTGTTTATGCGGCTCACGTCGAATTACCTGCTATGAGATGGGTATCCGGGGGTCAGGCACACATCCGACGCTATGCAAGGCTACATCCGCTTCACCCTAAGAGGCCCCCCTAAGCTTTGCCAGCAGCAATCGCCGCCAGTTCTTCGTCTGATAAGTCAGAGATGGCGTGTTTGACTGTGCCGGAGTGTTCAATCTCCTGCTTTTCACGCCATTCCTCGCCAGCCATGTTCTTGAGGCCAAAGATCACCAGGGTGGCATTGCCGCCGCCATTAACGGCCAATTCTCGGCCTGTGCGCTCCCACCAAGCTGCACATTTAGCCTTTGCAATCTTTACGGCTTCCGAAAAATCCGGGTGCTGATCCATCCACTCGTTTATCGAGGAACGAGCAACTCCAATCTCTGCTGCAAACGATGCAATGCTTGCTCCCTCGCTCATATGCTCAATCACGAGGTCGCAATAGGAGTCCTTATATTTCGATGGCCTTCCTGCACCCACTTAAACATGCCCCATCAAAACCAGAATCAACACCACCACAAGCACGACGCCCAGAATACCGGAAGGTCCATAGCCCCAACCGGCAGAATACCCCCAGTTAGGCAACGCCCCAACGAGCAACAGGACAAGGATGATAAGCAGGATTGTGGACATGTGGTGGCCTCCGTGTGTGTGAAAGATAGCGTGGATGCAGGAGGATGTAAAGGCATCACGCCACCTTCATCGCAACCCGAACCGCCGCCCTCTCGCTCTCCGTACCGCGCCCACGTGTCTTGACCACATGGTACGCGCAATACGGCTTCATCTGATATCGCTTGCACCCGCAAAAGCTATGGGGACCATCCTCCGTCAAAGGATACTTGCAACCTTCGTTCTCGAACATGGACACACCAGGAAGCCTCGCCACCTCGTATTCGTCCAGTTCGATTGCCTTCCACGTTCCAGACGGCGCGAACTCGGTAGCTGGCACGACCACATCGTCCAGTTCTGTTTTGGGCTTTGGCTTGCGCTCTCTCTTCGATCTATCCTTGCCAGCCTTCGACTTGAACAAGTCTCGGTGCTTTTGAGCCTGCAGGCGGACATAGGATGGATTCACACCCAAAGCTGCCGCAACCTCAAACGAGGTCATGTCACTGTTCCAGAGATCCGCAGCCTTCTGTAGATCGAACTTGCTCTGCCGGATGACACCACGCTTCGGAAACAGGTCACGGTTATGCCGCGCCTTGTCCTCGATTGCCCGAACGGTAAAGATCCCGCCGAAATGCTCCACAATCTGCTTGGGCGTGTATAGTTCCGCCCAAAGCCTTGCTGCCTCCTGTACCCGCTCAGGCGTCCATGGACTGTTATGCTGGTTTGCCATCACTGCAACCCTCCATAAATCCGCCCAATCTCTCGACAGAACCCACCAAGAGTACCATTGGCCGCATACTGCTTGCCAACCTCGTTTGCGGCTGCGTAAGCCGTGTATGTAAGCTGCTCCATGGTTAGGCCAGTCTCTACGACGGCACGATCCCCCATAGGGCCAACATAAGCCTGTGGCGCATCAATCCCGCAGAACTGCTCCGCCACGATCATGTTGACCAGTGCGCGTGTTGGTGACGAGTCTTGTGCCAGTGCAGGTGTAGCGGCTAGGAAGGCCGATAGTGCGAGTACGGTTTTCATTTCACCATCCTTACTTTGAGGAGAATTTCATCGGCTTCCGCCACCAGTTTCTTTGCTTCCAGAGCATCTTCTGGATAATCCCAACTGGCGTACTCAAGCATGTCAGCCAGCCTTGCTATTGTTCTGATCATGGCGATGTCGTCAACGTGCCGCTCTTGTCTGCTTTTCATTTCGATTGCTCCCGTTGTGCCAGCATGGCGTCTGCGTATTCATAGCAGAACGAAGATATAACCTTCATCGTGGCTATCCTCGTATCTTCCTTTGCACTGAAGTGGTCGGCAATCCCAACCAGAGCCTGTCCAGCGAACCAATCGCGCATGGTCATTCCAGCCGCAATGTGACCCATACCATTCTCGGCCACTACCGGAAACGCCGGTCCACCATCATTCACCTTCTCAACCATTTTCCATTTCTCCAGTTTCAACCGCCCCCACCATACGCCCTACACGGCGCATGTCAACTCCTCCTGTATGATTTTTATACGTCAATCTAAAGATATTCGGTTCTACAACAATATATCGGCNNTTCCGCAATGAAATCAACAGCTTGACACCCATTCTATCATTTCTAGCACAATTCCGGTCATATAGGGGTATGGGGTATGGGTCCACTGTGGGGGCTAATGAGGTCCAAATTCGGTAAGAAGATCAGTCTCTTATAGATACTTCTTAAATATATATATTAACTCTTTTTCCTTATAGACCCCCCACTATCGACTACCTATAGGAGCCGAAATCCGCTATAAATGATAGAATGCCACCTAACCTACTGATTTCATTACAAAATCAAAAATAGCGAGGCCCAATATATCGTGCTTGAATTGTGCTAGAATCATTCTAGCATTCTAGCACAATATAACGTGGTATATTCAGCAGGCCACCAAAACAGTCAGGAAAAATGCCATTGCAAATCAGGCGAGAGTGTGCAAGTTTATCAAAACAGAAAGCCCGCAGGAGACCGTCATATGCCCTACGTTGAAGACATTGACCGATATGATTTTGACTTCTCACAAGTGCTTCCGACACAGGTTCTCGTCCTTAGCCCGAACGAATCCAGAGTGGTCGATCAGGCCAAGAGATGGGCTGTCTTTAACCGCAAAACGATCATGATCAGGAAGCGCGAACTGGGCGGATACGAGGTTCAGTTCGCTGACAAGAAGGTGGACAATGATGCAAAAATCATTGGCACATTGAGGTCAAAGGGAGTGCCTGTTTCGGCTGCTATCATCCGTAACCGTTCCAATATACGCAACCACATGACGATTGAAGACGTGGAGAATTCCCTGGAAAGACTCGTCAAGGAAGGCAAGGTTTTTCGCCATGAAACACCCGATGGCCGCTCTGGCGATATGATGTATCGTTACTCGCTGAGGAAAGAAGGAGAATGATATGAATGAAGACATTAATGGCACCCCCGCTCCCGTAGTGCATGTGCAGGGGAAATTCGTTGAAGCAGCATACGACCCCACCACACAGCCTTTCGATGAACCGTTCCGTCATGTGGAGCGCCAAAGTGATTATCAGAGAGACTGGAAACGCCTACACGACGCAGCGCAGAGGGTAGTACAAGAACGCAACAAGCCATTGAACGCAGTTGCTGCTGAGCGTGATCNNGACGGCACCCCCGCGCCCCAGACGAGGGAGACACCATCCAAATGACCCCCGAACCCGAAACCATTCGCCTTGCCGTCCAGGTTGTGTCAATCGCGCTCGTTGTCTGGGCGGTGGTAGTTGCCATAAACGACACAAGGGCGTAAAAACAAAAACGGCGCTCAACCATCCGTGGACAAGATGGGAGCGCCTGACCACACCGACATGAAAGGGATGTCAACATGGCTGATCAATCAAATACCGCTATTTATGGTGTATGGCAACCTATCGAGACTGCGCCTAGGAACCGAAAAATAATTGCTGGTTACTTCAACGAAAACGGCAAGTGGCGAACTGTAATGGCTTGCTACCATACCAGTCTCCCGTGGTCCGACGATCAAGATCCTGAAGATGATAGCGAATACGCGCCGGAAGGATGGTATGAGGAGTGCGAAAATTCAGAAGTTATTTACTTCACGTGTTCGCCTCCAACCCACTGGATGCCCCTTCCTCCCGCTCCTTCTCAGGATTGCTGATCCATGCTTGCCTCAAATCCAGATTCAGTCACCCTGTCATCATTTGCGGAAAACGGTTATCGTGTTTTCCTTGTCAACCACATGGAGAAGAACGAATACACCGGCAAGCTCTCTTGTGGCTGCGGCAAGCCTAATTGCACGGCAGCTGGAAAGCACCCTGTCTCGGATAATTGGCCTAAAACCCCGGAGTGGGACGAAGACCAGATTGAGACATTCCAGTATGCCGTAAACCAGGGGCGCGGTTATGGCGTCATCTGCAATAACCTGCTTGTCATAGACGTGGACGCCCGCAATGGTGGCGTAAGATCCTACGAAAAGCTTGTAGATCGGTTTCCAACCGTCGCTGCTTGCGGCCTTATCGTGCAAACAGGCAGTGGCGAAGGATCAAGCCACCGTTATTTCTCGCTGCCACCAGAGGTAAAGATATCGCAATCCCATCCGGACTTCCCTGGAGTTGACTTCAAGCATTCGGGCTTCGTCATCGGCCCCGGCTCTCCACATGCAAGCGGCAAACGCTACACGGTCCTTCATGGCTCCGTGGAAGACATTGACGAGGCACCGGAAGAACTCGTGGAGTTCCTGCGGCGCAAGACGATCAAGGTGGAACATGAAGGCAGGGAGATGGAAATCTCCGACTACGCCCTCAAGACCATGCTGGAGGCGATACCGAACACAGCAGGCACGGAATACGACGCATGGCTGGAAGTGGGCATGGCATTGCACCATGCCACGCATGGGGACGGCATAGATCTGTTTCGGGCGTGGTCCTCCAAATCACCAAAGCACAACGATGAAACACTGGACTTCAAGTGGCACTCCTTTGGGAAGAATGGCGGACCTGCTGTTACAGTTGGAACCATCATCCACCATGCAAAGGATAACGGCTGGGTAGAACCGATCACGGATGGCGATGAGCCGGAACTACAAGGCTGGTTCGCAAAGGCGTTGACCGGCAATCCTGTCACCAGTAGCGTGACGCAAGAGGATATCAACGAGGCCAAGAACGCGATCAAGGGATGCCCAGTTGATGTATCGCGCATTGACTTGACCAAGCCACCGGGATTCGTCGGGGAAGTGACAGACTGGATCAATAGCCAGTGCGAATACCCACGCGAGAACCTTGCTGCTATGGCGGCGCTGTTTGCGGTGGGGAATGCCGCTGGATTGCACCACATGGAAGATAGCGGCCACGAGACGCGCAGCAACCTTGCAGTGCTGTGCGTGGCGGGTTCCGGCACCGGTAAAGACAAGGTGCTTCATGCTGTAAAGGAGATCCACAACGCGGCGGGCTTGTCGCCGTGTGATCATGGTAACTTCAAGTCAGACCGAGAAGTGTATATGAACCTACTGGAGCATCAGGCGGCTATCTACACGGTGGACGAAATCGGGGCGCGACTTGCCAAGATCACCAATGCCAGCAAGGGCGGAGCGGCGCACCTTGAAGGAACAATGGAAACATTCATGGACATATACACGAAGTCCGCGACGAATGTCCTCATGACTGGCGATATGAAGAAGGAAACCGACAAGTTCCTTCGTGACCGTTATGCGCAACTGAAGCAGATTGTCGAGGACAACGAGGACAAGAGCGGAGCCGCAGAAGCTGAGATGGCGTCCATCGAGCGGCGCAGGGCGATGCAAGGCAGATTGGAGAAACCGTTCCTGTCATTGATCGGGTTTACCACGCCACGGCAGTTCGCCAAGATCATGACGGTTGAGAACGTAGAGACTGGTTTCCTTGGCCGAACCATCTTTGTCTCTGAAAGTGACATCAACCCATACCCCAAGCCGTTCCAGAAGACGGACCTGCCGCCAAGCATGAAAATGCGTATTCAGCAGCTATCCAACGGCGGTAAGATGGATATGACCGGATATGTGCGAGTAGAGTGCAACGGGCATGTGGAGCGGATCAGCCATAGCGCAGCAGCAAAGGAACTACTACAGAAATGCAAGGAATGGTCATGGCACTACACGCAAGGCCAGATCGAACTGCGCGGGGATGCTTTTGCGGGGCTGTATCGCCGCCTCTATGAGAAGGTCGTGAAAATTGCGCTGGTTCTGGGCGTGGCAGATGGCGAGATCGACGTGGAGCATGTACAATGGGCCATGGCGGCATCTCTGCGCGACGTGGAAGAGAAGATCAGTGCGGTTACTATTGAGGACCAGTCATTCACCAAGGCGGAAAGGCTTGCCGCTGCAATCCAGGGCGTGTTGAAGTCGAAGCCGGGAGCCACGCTGGCACAGGTGCATAACCGCTCCAATATCCGCTCCAAGTACAACAAGGACGACGTTGAAACCATGCTGAAGAAGATGGGGGAGGGCGGGGTTATAAGGGTGGAAGACGGCACGGACGGAAGAAGCGGGTTGCCGCTCAAGAGGTATTGGTTGAATAAATAAAGGCCCCGAAAGGGGCCTAATCTTTTTTGTATTTTGCGGCTATGTTTGAATCCCAAAGGGACGCCCATCTTTCTGGTGGTATTATTCCTGCGGAAAACAACACGCCAAGGAACCACCACCAACCGCTATTGCCCATGGCAAAAACAACATAAGCCGTCCCTCCTATGGTTAGAGTTTCGTATGCAATAGCATATACTACATACGACCATATACGCATCAAATCTCTTCCTCCCTCTTCAACTTCTCCCGCAAAACCTCAACCTCCTCCGGGTTATCCAGGATGTAGCGGCTAAGCTTCTCTAGCGTATCATAGCGCGGCTGCGTGACATGACCGCGCTTGAGGCGGGAGATGGTAACGAATCCAACGCCGGTTTCACGCGCTACCTTGTTGCCGCTCCTTATCTGCAGAGCCGATACGATTTCCGGGACTGTCATTCCGTTTACTGTGAGCATGTGTGTGTCCTTACAAAGAGCGGAAAGCGCAGAAGGCAATTACTGCTAAAAAAGCCAGCATTGAAATCGCTACTGCTGCCTGTGGCCATGTTTGTATGTGTTCCATGAATTATCTCTCCTGACGTGAATTTATGTGTTGACTATAACACCAAGTACACGCATAGTGCAACGGCAAAGAAGAGAAAAGGAGAGCGAAATGTCGCTTCTTGATGAGGCTGTCTCGGAAGAGACAGGCCCGTTGATCTGCACCATTGTCGGTGCAGCGGGCACAGGCAAGACAAGTCTTGCATCTACATTCCCCAAACCATTCATGATCAGAACCCAGGGTGAGCGAGTACCGGATGATGCTCCTCATCGGCCCAAATCATTGGGCGTTACGGAAACGTCTGAAAGCCTGTGGAATCAGCTTAAGGCGCTTCTTCACGATCAGCATGATTACCAGACGCTTATTGTGGACTCCGTAAGCGGGCTGGAGAGTCTGTTTGTGCAGGAAGTATTGGCTTCCGATCCAAAGGCTAAAGGGATCAATCAGGCGCTTGGCGGGTATGGCGCTGGTCCTGCTGCTGTCGCGGCTGGTCATATGCGGGTGCGCAAGGCTGTGGAGATGCTACGCCAGAAGCGTGGCATGAACACGGTGTTTCTGGCTCACGCGGATATCTCCCGCATCGATCCACCAGACCAGGATGGGTACAACCAATACACCTTGCGCCTCTCGAACAAATCCATCGCTCCATACGTGGATAGCGTGGATCTAGTGGGCTTCCTGAAGCAGGCCACCATTCTTGTGGGCGAGGACGGCTCCAAAAAGGCAAAGACAACCGGTGATGTCGTGCTTGTCACGTATCTCACGCCTGCCTTTGTCACCAAGAACCGCTTAGGCATCCGTGAAGACCTAGACGTAAAGCACGGTGAGAACCCGCTTGCGCCTTGGCTTGTGGGTGCTTCTAAGAAGAAGGATGGCGTGTGATGTACACGAAGGGACCATGGGAATGGAAGGACGATGACCGTGAGACTTTTGGTCATTATCGCCTTCGCCCTGGCATTCTAGCTTCATCATTTATCGACGGAACACCTTGGGGAGATGCAATAGACCAAGCCAACGCCCGCCTAATCGCCGCCGCCCCCGATCTTCTGGAGGCGTTGGAGCAGTCGCTTAAAGCATTAGAAGACCATGCCAAGGCGTACCCTCACATGCAAAAGGGTTACACGGTGGATGCAATTACCGCTGCCCACGCAGCAATCAGAAAAGCAAAAGGAGAGTAACAATGTCATTTTGGAACACATCAACCGGCGAATCCGCCATCCAGGAAAATTCCCGTACTTTCGAGATCGAAGGCGGCAACATAGACCCAATTCCAGACGGGGCGCATGTGCTGGCAATGATTGAGGAGGCGAAGTGGGCGACAGTACGCGATGGTGACGCCGAATATATCAACATCAAGTGGGCGGTCCTGAAGCCGGAAGTCTACGCAAACCGCAAGACATTCCAGAAGCTTTGGGTTGGGGATCTTGATCCGTCTGCAAAGGACAAGGAAAAGGCCATCGCTAAGCGTGACAAGGCGCTTCGCATGTTCTCGGTAATTGACGCCAATGCCGGTGGCAAGCTTGCCCGCATGAAGGACAAGCCAGACAACGACGATCTTGCAGCCGCTCTGGTTGGTAAGATGATGGTCATCGGCCTGCGCGTCTGGGAAAGCACGAATGCCATGGGTGAGGCTGCTTCTGGCAACTGGGTGTACTTCGTCGGAGAAAAAACTTCCGAGTTGAAGGAAGGGACGGTTAAGGCAGCGACGAAGCCGAAGCCGTTGACTACCTCCAGCTTTGACGACTCAATTCCCTTTTAGCGTTAACCGCTTTTAATAATTCCTTTCCGGTGTTATGGTGCATCGGAAAGGAGATCTAAATGAAGACCTGTTTTAAATGCCTTGAGAAGAAGCCTTACTCCGAATTCTACAAGCACCCACAGATGAGTGATGGGTATTTGGGAAAATGCAAGGCTTGCACAAAATCAGATGTCTCCTCTAACCGTAAGGAAAAGGTAGATTATTACCGTGACTACGACAGAGCTAGGGGCGCACGTAGATCTTCCGAAGACGTTAAAGAGTACAGAAAGAGATGGCCTAGAAAGTACAGGGCGCATACAGCGGTAAACAATGCCATCAGAGATGGCAGGCTCTTTAAAGAGCCTTGTTGTGAATGTGGAAGAGAAGAAGACGTTCATGCTCATCATGACGATTACGCTAAGCCTCTAAATATAAGATGGCTTTGCCCGCCATGTCATTTCGCGTGGCATACAGAACATGGAGAGGCCCCTAACGGTGGCCCATAACTGGAGAGAACGGAAATGGTTAAGATCGAAGAAGGTAAATTCTACAAGACGCGGGATGGTCGCAAGGTTGGGCCTATTAGAAGATATGACCACGATAGCTGGACAGGTGACGCAGGAAACACACTCTATACTGTTGATGGTCTTCGCTATTTTGAGAGAGACCGAGGAGGATCTAGCGACCTAATCTCCGAATGGCCCAACGAAGAGACCGGCCCCATCCGCACAATCACGCGGCGGGAGATCGTGCCGGGGCAGTATGGATGCATCAAGGTAGAAAGCAAGCCAGATGGAGGATACCTGCATGTCCGTTTGGTTGCAGAAGATTGTGACTTGAAGACTTGGTATAATGCAGAACAGCTTCGCGAGGCCGCGCATATTCTCAATCAACTTGCGGAGGCTCTTGACCAATGACCGAACAGCGCACCCCAGAATGGTTCGCCGCCAGAAAGAATCGCGTCACCGCCTCAAACGTCGGCGCAATACTTGGTCTATCCCCATACATGACCCGCGACGACGTTATGCGGGCCATGGTGCGCGAAAGCCTTGGCGCTGAGCCGGAATTCACCGGGAATGTGGCAACAGAATGGGGCACTTTTAACGAGGACGGCGCACGGGCTGAGTTTGAGATGGAAACCGGTCTCAAGGTGGAGAAGTGCGGTTTCTTTGAGTATGAGGATTGGCTGGGGGCGAGTCCTGATGGGTTGATAAATGAGGGAGGGTTGTGGGAGTGCAAGTGCCCATATGGATTGAGAAAGGATGAAAAGCCTGTTTTCAAATCAGTATGGGAGCAGCCGCATTACCTGGCGCAAATCCAGATCCAGCTGCTATCCACTGGGAGAAAGTTTTGTGAGTTCACCCAGTGGACTCCCTTTGGAATGAAAAACGAAACGGTAAGGAGGGACGATGACTGGCTCAACACCCACCTCCCCATCCTCCGCCAGTTCCACGCAGAATTCCTGGATGCCCTAAAATCTCCGGAAGAATACCTTGCTCCACGCCGTGTCACGGTAGACACGCCAGAAGCGCACAAGGCCATCCAGGAATGGGACGAGATCAACGAGCAGCTTGAGCTGCTGGAGGAGCGCAAGAAAGACCTGCTGGCCTCAATGGTGGAGATGGGCAAGGGATCGGATGCGCTAATTGCGGGCCGCAAGCTGACGAAGGTGGAGAAGGCTGGTAGCGTGAGTTATGCGAAGGCGTTGCGTGCGCTGGCACCGGATGCGGATCTTGCGCCGTGGACGGGGAAGCCGTCTTCGTATTGGAAATTGGGTTGAGGAGAGAGCGAGATGAGGGAGTGCGAAGCTAGACAATACAGCGATCAAATGCATTGCAAAAAGTGCAATCTAACATGGGATATGAACGACTTAGATCCTCCGAAATGTAAGGAGGAAAAAGAAGAAAGCGAGGAAATACGGAAGGCCAGAAAAAACGGCTGGATTTACCCATGACCGTCACCCTCAGAGACTACCAACAAGCTGCCGTAGACGCCATACTTGCGCACGTCAGAACTTCTCTTGCGCCTTGCGTGATTGAAGCCGCCACGGGCGCTGGAAAATCCGTCATCATTGCGGAAGTGGCGCGTCAGATATTTGAGATGACCGGAAAGCGCATCCTGGTTACGGCACCAAGCCGAGAGCTTGTGATCCAGAACCACAAGAGGTTCTTGGCAACTGGAAACCCCGCCAGTATATTTAGCGCGTCCGCTGGTCAAAAGAGCCTTCGCCATCCAATCGTTTTTGGTTCTCCCTTGACAATCAAGGGGCGCATCTCGTCGTTCAAGAAAAACTTCGCAATGGTCATCAATGATGAGGCGGACCTGATTACGCCTAGCATAAAGGATATCATTGACCAGATGCGAGACGGAAACCCCAACCTGCGCGTGGTGGGGATGACTGCCACACCATACCAATTAGGAAAGGGTTACATTTTCAGGACGTGGCCGGACGGCAGGATCAATGGCGCAGACGTTGCGCAAGATCCGTATTATGACAAATGCGTTTATAGCGTTGGCGCTCGTTACCTCATTGATAGAGGATATCTGACCAAGCCTCTTATTGGTTCCATTCGCTCGGAAGGCTACGACACTTCAAACCTGCACTTGAACCGCATGGGAAAGTTTGATCAGGCCGATGTTGACCGCGCCTATCACGGACATGGGCGCATCACCAGTGCCATTGTTGCTGATATTGTTGCGCAGTCTCGCGACCGGAAAGGCGTGTTGATATACGCCGCAACGGTGCGCCATGCTGAAGAGGTGCTTGCAAGCCTGCCTCCTGAATTGTCGGCAATCATCACAGGAGAAAGCAAGAAGCGCCAAGAAATCCTAGACAAGTTCGCAGCACAAAAGCTGAAGTACATTGTAAATGTCGGTGTTCTTACGGTAGGGGTAGATCTTCCGCATGTTGATGTTATCGCTGTCCTTCGTAAGAGCGAATCTGTTCGCCTTCTGCAACAGATTCTCGGTCGCGGATTGCGCCTATATCCTGGCAAGGAGGATTTGCTTTATCTTGACTATACGGACAACGTTGCCACCCATACGCCCGATGGTGATCTGTTCGCACCAGTCATCACGGCTAAGGCCAAAAAGAACGGAGAAGCCAAACCAATCAAGGCAAAATGCGAAAAATGTGGCTACGAGAATGAGTTCAATTGCAACCCGGATTACGTCGATTATCCAATCGATGAGAACGGGTACTGCCTAGACGTTTTCGGTTCTCGCGTGGAAACCGATCTTGGCCCCCTATCTGCCCACTATGGCCGTCGCTGCTTTGGTTATGTGCAAGTCGGCAAAGAGCTGGAAAGGTGCGATTACTACTGGACATCCAAGGTGTGCGAGTGCTGCGGCGGCAAAAATGACGTCAGTGCCCGCTATTGTCGGGAGTGCAAAGCCGAACTGGTAGACCCTGGAGCCAAGCTCCTGTTCGAATTCAAAGCCATGAAACGTGATCCGCACATGCCACAGTGCGACGAAGTGCTTAGCATGGACTGCAAACAGTCGGTGTCCCGGTCTGGCCGTGAGACGTTGCGCGTGGACTGGGTGACGCCATATCGCCAGTTCTCCGTATGGTTCATGCCGGGAAAGGCAGACTACGAACGATTTATGGCTGTTACGGACAATGGCAATCAGAAGCCGAAGACCGTTGGTTATCGCAAGACGGATGACAAGTTCTTTCGCATCCACTCGTACAACCTACCCGCTGATGAGCCGGAAAGGGTTGACGTTTTCCGTAGGGTGGGATAAAGTGTTTATATGAAAAGGGGTATGAGAGATGGGAATTAAGGTAAGGAAAGAGGTTTTCTCTTTTAAGATATGGCGCAAAGGGGATGAATACGGGTTCCATATTGGCTGGTTTTGGATTGCATTGATTGCAGTGGCCTTGGTGTGGGCTTTGTCATGATCATCCCCGACCACATCCCATGTTACGGCGATCGCAGGTACTATGTCTATTTTCACTACAGGCATTCTGATGGTGAGATTTTTTATGTTGGCAAGGGATGTGGAAGCAGGATAACGGAATATTCTAGTAGAAATGTCCGCTGGAAAAGAACCGCCAAAAAACACGGCTGGAACAGTTTCAAATTCTGGGAAAATCTACCAAACGAATGCGCCTATACAATTGAAAGGATAATGATCCATCTTTTCAAATCAAACGGCAATCGCCTTGTGAATCTATCCAATGGCGGGAAAGGACCAGAAGGCATAGTTCATTCGGAGGAAACTAGGCGGTCAATCTCGGAGAAAAACCGTGGACGTAAGAGACATCCTGACGCTATCGAAAGGACTGCTGCTGCCCATAAAGGAATGAAGCGGTCAGAAGAAACTTGCAAGAGGATAGGGGAGAGGTCTAAAGGACGCAAATTCTCCGATGAGTCACGAAAGAAAATGTCGGAGTCTCAGAAAAGTAGAGACAAATCATCGTGGGCTAGAGGATTTGTCAGCGCTCGTAGGGACAAGACAATTTACACATTTTCAGATGGGGAATCTTATTTCGTCGGGACCCGAAGAGAATTTCTTGAGATGACTAGCGGCAATACAACTAGTTTTCACCAATTGCTCACTAGGCCCGACAAAGTTTACAAAGGATGGAGATTGATCCGTGATACCGACATACGGGACTAAAGCAGACAACGCTCAAAGTGAGCAATACGAAATGGCGTCTTTCTTCAACAGAATGAGGCAAGAGAGACCGGAATATGCGGCAATAGCTATCCACGTTCGCAACGAAGGTCAGCGCACCCATGGACAGGTGCAGCGTGTACGTTTTGAGGGTGGGTTTGTTAAGGGCGCTAGCGATATCGTTATCCCTGGTAGACCAGCATTTGTTTGTGAGATGAAATCAAGATCCAAAACTGCAAGGCTATCGCCAGAGCAAACGGCGTACCTCGAAGCCGCACAAGCTGCAGGCGCGTTCGTATGCGTGGCGCTAGGTGCAATGGCCGCGTGGACCGCGTTTGAGGAGTGGGTTAGGTTGGTGGAGAGCCTAGATGCGAGATAACATAGAAATGGCCGTAGTCTCCTCAAACGAGGATGATTCACTTACCTTGCACCTTACGACCACGCAGGGGCGCAAGGAAATGACAATCCGCAAGAGCGCGGCGGCATCGCTGGTTTACAGGCTGGTAAAGGAGATGGCAAAATGAAAGGCAAAGCAAAGAAAGAGAAGCGTCCTCCGATCAAGATAGACCCCATGAGACTTACAAAAGGGGCTATGCGGCTTCTAGCGAGAATGGGCGGAAAGACACTCCACAAGGAGTTCACGGAGGACGAGCGCGCATCCGGTGGTGTCTACTTCTTCCTTGAACCGGGAGGACACAAAGCACCGCGAGAAGCCAGCGAAGAACTTATCCGCAAGGATCGCCTGAAACCGCTTCGGGATGGCTTGTTCTTAGACGATAGCCAGACCTACACGTTGCCATGAGCATATACGGCGAGATGATGGATGTTCTGGAAGGACGCGTTATCATCACCGACGCTTCCCCTTCCATCCAATCATGCCTTCGCCTGCCGATTTACCAGAAAGCGGCGCAGATCCTGGAATTGCCAACGAAGCAAGACCGCCGTTGGGAACTTGAAAAAGCGCCTCCTCTGATAAGACCGTTTCTGGAAGAGGAAATTTTGCGTATTTGGGAGTTGCGCAAACAGAGCAGATGAGATAAACATACTGTCATGCCTCGCCGTCCCTCCAGCGGCTTGCAGGCGCTAAACGCCCTCGGTGCTCCTTCTCGCCGGGGGCGTTTTTTGTTTGTGGTGGATGTTGACATGTCGTATAAAACCTATATCGTAAGTTACGAGAGCTACGAGAGATTTACGAAAGAGAGGTTGGCAATGAGCATTAGGGAAAACATCAATACATTAAAAGAATCAATGTATTGCGTTGAGGCTCATCATATGTACGCTTCCTTACAGGACAACGGAGCGGGATTTGTTGTTACGTATCCAGCGGGCGATTTCCCCGTTGATGGATTGTTTTCATCTTATCGAGATTGCTCAAAATCTGAAGCTTTGAAGAAGCTTATTCCATTCATGGATAAGCACTGGAAAGAAAGCTACCCTTAAAGGAGAGCCCCATGCAATACCAATTCGAAGAAATCCAACTGCTAGGCCCCGGCGTCATGGCGTCTGGAACTGCTACACTTATGCCCGTTGGCGAAGACTACCCTGGCGAATTCTACGTGAGCGAGATCACGTTTGACGGCGGCGTGAACGTAAAACGCGCCACCTTGCCACGCTACCACGACACGCTTGCCAAGCTGGCGTTCCAGGTTTGCGCTCATCATATCGAGAGCAGCAAGGACGCGGAAATGTCGTGGATTGAATACGAGCAGGAGGAATTGTGCAATGTATGGCTGGGCGGCAGTGTTCGTGTTTACGATGTTAGGCATCTATGGGTGCCTTATGCTGGAGCAGCAAGAAGCACGGGAGAAGGTGGTGATGCAGGAGGCTAGCG
>JACYYJ010095332.1_pt1 | contig 29194 bp, 25 predicted proteins | sample 8236861 | NCBI WGS metagenome assembly JACYYJ01 (sample SAMN14103086, study PRJNA606662) | landfill metagenome | isolation source: landfill solid waste | place: India:New Delhi, Okhla landfill site | collected 2017-11-05
ACTCGGGCGTCTTGATGACCGCGGTACCCTTGATGTCGTAGCTCATGGCATACGGCGCGGTGTCCATGGTGATGACGAAACCCTCACCAACGCCATCGAACGTCGCACGTCTCGTCGGACCTGTAGGACCGCCGCCCAAGGGTCCGACCATGGAGGACAAAGTGTTCCCGTCGCGCGCCACAACCGTAAGGTACGGGGCACCGCTGCGACATACGACGATGTTCTCCGCATTGGGAGAGAATGCTGCCGAGAGGATCGTCTCTCCCGATTCCAGGATCATCGGAACCGTGGCAGCGCGATCATAGGACTGCCCGACTCGGGAATACATGATGGGGGCTGCGTTCGCCGTGGCGACGACGCAAATGTCGCTGGCACCATAGCTGATGCTGATGCACGGCCCAGGCGGGTTCTCCGATAGCGCGGAAAAGGTCGAATAGATGTTGCCCGATCGGCTGTAGAAGGTCAGATAAGGGAAGCCATCGTGACCGACAACGACGTGCTGGCCGTCAGTGCTATACTGGACACAATGGACTTGCCCCCCGCCGTCCAACGGGCGGTTCGGCTGCGTGGGGATGCCGGGGAGAATTGCTGCGCCAGTCGCCAATCCGCTCCCGCCTGCATATTGGATGCCATAGAAACGCAAGGCGGGTATGGGGCTATCGTCCTCCTCATCGACCTCGAAGACAGAGCCGATGGCGAAATGCGAGCCATCATGGCTGATGCTGCAACAAGTTGGCTTAATGGTCTGGGGGAGGATCGCGACCGGATTGAGATTGTCCCCGTCGCGGCTGTAAACAATGACCTGGGTGTCCGTGCCGAGAACGAGGACGCGACCGTCCGGGGAGAACTCCGCGAAAGTAACTTTCTCCTCGGGGACTCCGGGCGGCGTCGGGAGAGCGTCGAACTCGAACCGGATTTCGTCGGGCATCTCTTGCCCATAGCGGAACAGGTAAAGTTCGTACGGGGAGCCAAGCTCTACGCTTTCCTCGGTCCCATTGAAGCTCATTCGTCGTTCTCCAAACTCTGAAACGTCAGGCTGAATTGTGCCCGCTCGTCAGTGAGCCAGTCGATGTCCAGACGATCCGATCCCATACGGCAAGCCAGAACCCATGATACCCCGTGCATCGTGCTTTGGTTATAGATTCCGATGGGGAGATTGTCCCTCAAATTGATCACCGAGGTATCGGTGTCGGGGTTGAACAAAATCTGGTCGATGAGACCGTGGACAGTGTTGCCCGCAAACATGCGGAGGCCAACGCGCCGATAAATGCGGTTGTCGGCATAATACCTACCGAACTTCTGCCCGGATACCGATATGAAAGGGAGACCCCCAACAATCGCATTGTAAGGAATATCGTCCTCTCCGGTCATAAATAGGAATGCGTTCCTACGGCCCTTATGGCGCACAAAGAAGGATATGACTTCATTCACATCGGTATAGTTCATACCGATGTAATCTCCTTTGATGACGCGGTTTGGCAGTTTGTTCGGCGTGTAATAGTCTTGACGACCAAAAGAATAATCGAGTTCTTCCCGGAGATATTCGTAGTCCACATCGACGCCGTTTCGCCAATTTGGAACTTTCCGCCAAATCTCCCTCGACCCAACAAGATTTGCTGGATTTACTGGCGTCGGAATATACAGATCGGTGCCGACTTCAAGGGAGAATTTAAGAGGCATCGTCATGGCGCGCGTGGTCAGGTGGGAGGAAGACAGGTTCGATCCGATCCGACCGCGCATGACGCGATGAACGTAGGTTCCGACCGGCCAGTTCGCCCCCGAGGACTCCACGAAGGTAATGGTCCAGACGCCCGCGTTCTGGTTCACGGCTGCAATGGTGCGGGTTTCCATGCGGCGACCGTGGCGCAGGATAACCTCGGTTTCAGCGATCATCCATGTTTTGCGCACGTCAATCGGCATGACGATGGAGCCGGGAGCCATGGCGACAACCGAACGCCCGACATCAATCGGGTTCGCCATGACAAGTCGGTCGGTCTGATACTGGACCAAGAAGTCCTGAATCTCCCGCATGTCCTCGCCGGTCTGCGCCGCATCGAACTCAAGAACCTGGCGAGGCTCATTCCGAACCGCACGGCGCTGTTCGGTGCCGTCATCCGTCGTGATGATGTCGGTCTTGAACTCGAAGCTATGGCGCAGTTTCGATGCCCAATTCACGGTCACCGGGAGGATGCGTTCGTTCGGATTCTCCCACGGACGATCAGTGCTAAGCATGGCGTTATCGACCCAGGATTGAGTTGATGGTGTCGGCGTTCTTCTTGACCTGATTGATGAACGTCTGCTCACCGACCGGGGTGTTCATCCCTTCGCTCACAACCTCGCCGGAGTCAAAGGCATTGATGACGCGAAGGTTAACCTCGGGCTGCGAAGGAGATTGTCCACCCTGATTGAACATGTGACGCGGATCGTTCTCGGTAAGAACCTCCTCACCTTGGCGCAGCACGGCAATGGTCTCGTCGGGCTTGAGACCCACGATCCCGCCGTCATGGAAGTAAGGGAGGTTTGCGAGCATGTTCTTCCGGGCGTTACCGCTGCCGATGGTCTTGGCACCGACAAGGCCCCCTGTGTGGCCGAAAGGTAGGCCGAAGCCACCGCCACCGCCGAAACCGCCACCCATGAAGCCCTGTAGGGCATTCAGGATGGCTTGCTGGATGATCATCTTCCCGATCTCAATCAGGAAGTTAGCCGCGAACTCAAGGAACGCCTGTCCCAAGGCTTCAATGGCGTTCTCGCCGTTGGCGATGGCCCTGGCGAACTTGTCGAACACGCCCGTAAGGCCGCTCGCAAAGTTCTGCATGATCCCCTGCCACTGCTGCGCAGAGAGGCCGAACAAGCCCATCTGCGTCTTGGCAGCCGCGATCTCCAACTTGGTCTGACGCAACTTCGCGATGGCCATGTCAGCGCCTTCGCCGCCGATGGCCTGCCACATAGCAATAGCGTTGTCGATTGCAGCAAGAAGCTCGCGGTTAACCCCTTCCAGGGCGATCTTGGTCTGCTCTGCGCCAGCGGCATCACCCTGCTCCAATTGGAGCCGTAGGGTCTCTTGCAAGGTGCGCCGATATTCGAGGAGGTCGTTGACGCGCTTCTCGGCGGCTTCCTGTTCGGCGTACCTGTTCTTTTCAGCATTCGCCAGATCATAATTTCTGGCGATCTCGGCTTCGAGAAGGGCGAGGCGTTCCTTGTCGTTTTCGAGGGAGGGGTCGGCCTTGATGGCTTCGGCAAGGGCGCGCTCGATGGCGACCTGCCGCTCCTTCCCCTCATTGATCATCCCCTGCCAAACGTTCTCCTGCTCAAGATCGGCAAGGCGCTGTTCGGTCTGCTTCTGTTGCTCTGCGACACGAGCGGCGTTCTTCTGGTCCCAAAGCTCGCCGGCCTTCTCGGCAATCTCCCAGAGGGTGGCGTTGTCGGTAATACCTTTCGCCGTTGCCGCATTCAGGGCTTCCCTGATAGCGACCCGGCGCTCATCACCGAGGGCTTGGAGACGACCGAGGGCGAGTTCGGCGTCAAGCTTCGCCACGGAATCGGCGCGGAGATTGTTCTGTTTTTGAAGCTCTTGGGTGGTCTGTTTTTGCTGTTCAAGCTGGAAAGACGTGGCACGTTCGAGGCCCGGAGGCGTCTGCCCCGTGTACTCGAAGTGCATTGCGTCTTTCTTGTTCCGCCAGTCGCCGCCCCATGACAAGCCATACTTGGCTGCCATGAGTCCGATCTCTTTGGGGAGGTCGGTGATGAGCTTGTCGGCAAAGGGATTCATATCCCAATTGATGTCGATGGCATTGCCGAAAGCATGTTCGGAAAGGGTCGTTCCGCCGACCTTGTTGCGAACGTTGAAACCGCCGAACTGACGGATGTTGTAGCCCGTGGCCTCAAGCTCGTTGATGAAGCCCTGGAAGGCAGCCGCAGCGGCCTTATGCACCTGCGCCTTGATGCCGCTGGCCGTCTCGATAGTGGTCAGATTGGCGTTCTGCCAAGCCGCCGTGTTCAACGTCGCCGCGCCGGGGGAATTGGGGTTCCGCGAGAACAGATTGGCAGAGCCCTTGATCTGCTCGTAGAACGCGCGCAGTTCCGCCGAGTTGGTATCAAGCGAGGATACCAGCGGAGTCGTGTCGATGTTGGCGAGGTTAAGATCGGTACGACCGCGACCCCACATGGACAGAACATCGCCCGCAGCCTGCAATTGCTGGCCTAGTGGGAGACGAAGAACATCCATGGCTGCCTTGAGACCGGCAGCGTCCAGTTTGGAGTAATCTTGGAGCTTCTTCATCTCGGCGGCTACCGAGGGAACAAGCCCTTTCAGTTCATCCAAAGAGTTTTTGAAATCATCGACGCGGTTGACGCCATTGTCCAAAGAATCGGAGGCTTCATCAGTCGCATCCGACATGTCCCGCAGGACTTCGGCAGCTTCCTCGGCGCTAAGACCAAGGCTTTCCAGAACACTACCCATCGCCTTAGCGACGGCAGCGGCCTCATCCATTCTCCCCTCGGCTTCCAATGCCTTTTGGGTGATGGTGATGATCTCAAGGATCAGCTTCTTTGCATCGACGTTGCTGATCTCGCTATTGAGATTGATCAACGCATCGGCAAAGTCGGAGATGTCGGTCTTGCCGGATTCGAAGGTATCGATGAGTTCACGAACCTTGCGGATTTCGGCATTGTCAACGTTGAACCAACGAGGGGCATTGCTGCGTTCGCTGTTGATCTTCGCGTTGAGTTCGTCAACGGCCTTCTTGTAAAGATCGACCTGCGCCAGAAAGTTAGTTTCAGCCTGTTCGCGGTTGACGTTCTGAATGGATTTCTGCCATTCGCCCGTCTTGTCTGCGAGCGACTCGTAAGCGGTAAGAACCTCCCCGACGATCCGCTTATGCTCGTCCATCTTGTACGTGGCGTCTTCCACCCCACCGGCCCACCGACCGATAAGTTCCGACGCCAAAAGCGTACCGATGGTGATGAGAACGCCGGGAATGCCGCCCATGGCAGCGAGTAGGATATTGAACGCGCGAGCCGATGCCGCCAACGCACCGTTGAAGGCAGTCAAGGCCGCACGGGCAACATTGACCCTGGCAGGGATCGCGGCAAGCGCTGCGCCCGCAGAGGCGGCACTGGTGCGGAACGTCGTGATCGCTCCGACGCTCGCCAAGAAGGAGGTCTTGAGAGCAGTGAGGCGCGCACCGGCTGCCGTGGCAACGGCCCCCCACGTCTGGAACTGGACCGCGCTCGCCTTTGTGGCGATCTCCATCTTCTGGATGTTGCTGACAACACCCATGACCCATTGGGCCATTTTGAGAGAGATTAGGATTTGAATGACCCGGATAACCAGATCAATATTCTTGGGAAGCTCCGCAAGGATAGCCATGAACTTCCCAAGAGCAGCACCCAAGGAAAGGAAGAAATCACGACCTTCGCGACTTGCGAACCATTTGTTTGCTTCTTCGAGGGCCTTGTTCAGACCTTCAATGAAGCCGCCCTCGCCAACACGCAACTGTGCCTGATAGATCGCGTTGGCGAACTGGCCGAGTTTTGTCGTCGTGGAAGTCAGTGCGGCAGGAAGCTGCGCGCCAAATTGCCGTTGAAGCTCCTCTGCGAACTTGAGAAGGGTATCCTCGTTCGCAATGACCTGGCCCTTTTTCATCATGTCATCGAGAGCCGCAGTGGAAACACCGAGGGCCTTGGCCATGATGGAGAATGCGCCAGGCAGTCGATCACCCAACTGCCTGCGAAGTTCTTCGGACTGAATCTTGCCCTTGGAAATCATCTGTTCCAAGGCGAGGAAGATGCCGCCCATCTGGTCAGCGGAGAGTTTGGCGACACGGCCAGACTCAGCAACCGACATGAAGATTTCGCGCGTGGATGCGATGCTGAAATTCGCGGTTCGAGCAGCGACGGCAAACTTGGAATATTGATCGGACAAAAGGCCGAACTCGATGCCCAAGCGCGCAGCCTGGCGTTCCAAGAAGCCAAGTTCCTTCGCGGTCGCACTGGCGTTCTGCTCAAACACCACGCCGAGTCGGTTCTGGGCTGCTTCGAGCTTCTGATAGGCCGTGATGACGCCGCCCACCTGATTGATGGCCTGATAGAGACCGAGGTAGGCCGTGGCCAGCGAAAGCAGTTCGCCGCGAAGACGCTGGACCAAGGAAAGGGACTGACGGGAGCCGTTATTGAAGGCTCCGAAGAACCCTGTCCAACCGCTCGACCTCGGCGCTTCGGGGACCGATCGGACGGCCTGCGCGTATCGGCGGATGCTCTGTGAGCCGCGTTCCCACTCCGAGAACGACGACCGCATGCTCCCCTGCAAACGAGCAAGCGCTGCTTCCAGATTCCGCGTCTCATCCTTCGCGGCGCGGGCGGCGGCAACAGTTTGGCGCAACGCCTCCGCTTGAGCCTTGGTCGGCTGCTCCGTCTGCCGCATTGCGGCGGCCTGCCGGCGAACGTCGTCTTCAAGGGCCTTCCAAGCCTGACGGGCGCGCTCGATCTCCTCGCGCTGCTGACGCAGGGCGGCGGCAGTCTTGGGATCAGCGAACCCGTTCGCGCTGCCGGTGCTGTAGCGCTGCATCGCGCGCAGCGCGGCTTCGTTCTTGTTGAGAGCCTGCGTCGTGGCGTCAGCGGAGGCCCGTAGTTCGTCTTCGGCCAGACTTGCGGCACCGAGGCCCTTGGCGGCTGCTATCGCCCGCCCTTCGACCTCGGAGAAGCCTTTCTCAAGCTGTTCGAGGGAAGTCTTCCCCTGACGATTTGCCTCGGCGTGACGTTCTGCTGCCGAGATGGCCGAACGATAGACCTTCTCTTGGGCAGTGATTGCCGCGTTGGTATCGGCCAGGGCGCGCTTGGTCTGATCAAGCTCGCCCTGCAATGAGTTATGAACGGCCTTGTTCCGCTCGACCGTGGCAGCGGCGCGCTCGTAAGCCTGTGTCGCAGCCTGAATGGCGCTGACATCGGCCCCTTTGGCGGTGAGGCGATCAAGTTCCTTCTTTGCCTTGACCATCTCCCGAGTCGCCTCGGAGCCCTTGAGAGTTGCCTTCCGAGCCTCATCGGTTTGGGTCTTCTGGCGGTCAAAGGTTTGGGACAGGGATTCGGCCTGCGCGCGCAGATTGACGATCTGATCGGCTGCGTCCTGGGCTTCCTTGGCGAACCTGTCGAACTGACCCGCCGACTCACGGATACCCTTCTCCATGGACTGGACGGTCTCACGGAGGCTGGTGAGTGTGCGGCTGACAGCGCCTAGTTCTCGAAGCCCGTCAAGTTGCTTAGAGAGGCGCGCAACCTCATCCCCGAGGGCTTCGAAATTGTTGTCGGTATCCTTGGCGGTTTTCGCCGCCCCGGCCTGCGCCTTCTCAACTTTTCCAAGGGACTGCGCGACCGTATCAAGCGTGGCGGAAGCCTTGTCCTGCGCACGGATGATGAGCTTTACGTCTTTATTGCTGGCCATGTCCGAAGGTCACCCGAGGCTGGTACACCTTACGAGATGTACCAGCTTTTATTCGGGGTGTTAACCATTCCTACGTCACTGGTTCATAGGAGAGCAGGTCTTTCACATTATTCTTGAAGTTCGTTCGAGCCTTTTCACCGCCGAGAACGGTAGAAATCGCAGATTGCAGCATTGTGGCGCGGTTGGCCTCTACTGCATCGAGTCGCTCTGCCACAAAGGACGCCTGCTCATACAGGAACCCGATGGGGTAGTGCCAGGCTTCGGGGTGACCATTTGCCAATAGAAGGCTGACTTGGCGCTTGACCCCCCGAAGCCAGACCATCACTGGATGGCCTTTATCTCCCCGAGCGCCCCCGTCGTCCGTTGAAGGAGGCGCACCACGATTTCTCCGAATTTTTTTACGCCGCCCTCGGCTTCGAAAGTAAGTTCCAGAACGGCGTCGAGGGCTTCGAGTTGAGCGGTGACCGGAAGAGTCCTCGCCTGATCAACACTCTCGGGCTCACCCGACGCCCAGGCGATGATCTCGGCGGTGAGGTCGGGGAAAAGATCGAGTGCGAGCATTCCGATCTTGAGGGGGTCCGGGTCTTCGGTGAGACCCTTGGCTGCCGCAACATCGAACAGGTTCTTGATCTGGTCCTGACGGTTCTGGATCAACTTGACTGCGATGGTGGCGTCGATAGCCCCAACTGAAAAGCTCTGGCCGGGTCTGACGGTGATCTCCCGACGAGCTTCAATGATGTCTTTCAATGCCATGTATGCGTTCTCCTATTGGGCATTAAAAAAGGACCGGGTAGAAACCCGGTCCCCCTTAGCGCGGGTAGTCGGAGATTATGCGGCGAGGGGTTCCCCGTCAACATAGATCGCTTCCGCACCCGATTTCTTGAGGATGCGAACGGTGAAGGGAATCTGCTGCCAGTCATCGCCCTTGAGGGCGTAGTCGCCGTTCGGGGACAGCTTGACATAGGGCATATACCAATCGAACTGCTTGCCGACCGGGTTGAAGGACAGATACCGCAACGCGCCTTCGATGGGCTTGGAGCCCGAGATGACGCGATCACGCGAATTGCTCTTGGTCTTGTAGGTGACCTGGAGGTTCGTGCCGGCGACGATGGTGGCAGCCGCGTTTTCCGAGGTCGGCAGGATGTAGAGGCGACCGCGAACCATGTCGATCTCGTAGTCGCGACCTTCGACATAGGTGGTGGGAGTGGGCGTGGCGTCGTCGGTGACGATGACGTTGATCGCGGGATCGCCACCAGCGGCGGGGGTGTGGACCTCAAGGTCGCGGGCGCCGACCGGGTTGTTGGCGGTCATGCCGAGCTGGTAGGTCAGGCCGGGGATCACTGCGCTATGGGCCTCGTCGGTAATCGTGCCGCCAGCGACGGCGAAATTGATAACCGAGCCGAAGAAGAAATATGCGATGTTCTGGACATCGATGTTGTCGGTGATGAACGACGCATTCCGGTTCGTTTGCAGCGGGACCGATTCATCGAGTTCGCGGATACCACGGTCACTGCTGTAGTGTTCGAGGTCTTCCGTTTCGATGGTGGCGTTCCACTCGGGCGTGTTGCCGATGTAGCGTTCGCCGCCAGGGTTTTGAGTTCCGTTCTGGAAGGCGGCGAAATGAAGTTCACCGCGACCGAGGGTATAGTTGTTCGCCATTTCAGCGTCTCCGGGTTTTGATCGACGGGGACACTAACAGAGCCCCGACCTGTTAACCATACCTACTGATATGGCTGTTCCAGTTCTTCCGCAAGTTTCAACGTGAGTGTTAGCCAAAAGAAACAGCGGGCAGAAACTTGATCGGCGGGCCTCACGGACCCCTGACCGATATACATTTCCATGACACGTCCCCCCATTCCGAAGATGTTCCGACCGCGATCCCGGCGCTTTTCGCGAACGAGTCGGGCCTTAACCTCCCCCATGAGGGAATGTGCAGGATCGCTTGGATGCTTGGGATTGTCGTTGACGAAGCCTTGGATCAGAAGCTCCCAATCCCCGCTGGAATAAGTGTTGTCCCCACGGGAGAGAATCACTTCCAACGGGATAGGAGGCTCCAAAATCGACACGCACGGTAGCGGCTCGTCATCTCCGTAAACTAACTTGCCGCGAGATACCCATCCCTTGCTCTGGTCATCTCCATCGCCAGACAAATCGTGAAGGTAGCCGTTCGCAGGTACGATTCCAGAAAGACATTCCGTGAGGGATTTGAGGACTCGTAGGCGAAAAACGTCGTCGCCGGGGGAATAAACCAGGTCGTCAGCCAATTTTCGCCTCCAACAATCTTATGAACTCATTGGCCATTCTTTCAGAAGTGGCCGGAATAACTTCGTCACGAATGTTTCGGAACACTTGATCAACTGATGGGCCATACAATAACCATAGCCGATCATTGATTTTGACCGGGCGGTAGGCGTTCGTCGGGCGCTGTCCCCGCTTGACCCTGACAGCGAGACCGAGGTTCTTCCCAGCCTCGTCACCGGCATTCAAGGGCATGAGGAAGGCGTTGTTGATAACCCCGGTGCGTCCGGGCTTGACGGACAGCCTGACGCCGTTCCTGACCGTCCCTGTGACGAATCGGGCCAAGGAGGTCGGCCTATGGCGACCCGTGATCACCGCTTCCGGTTTTGATTGGCTGGCGCGCTGCGTCACCGTGAGGCGGCTGCGCTGCCCTTCCAAATAATTCCGTGGAAAGTTAATTTCGCGCAGCATTTCCTCTGCGCTTCTCGTCCTGGCGAAGTCAGCGGCGTCATTGACTGCCATGACCATCGAGCGCGTAATTTCAACCTTCTCGGTATCGAAGGTGAAATCGTTCAACCCCTCAACGAACATGACATAGGGCCGGGCCATTAGAGAAAGCCCGGAAGAACAATGCCGCTGTAAGCGTAACTCGACCCGTCGAAAGGTATGAGCCCTTCGGTATCGTTGTGAGAGGTCAGACGGGCGAGGTTGGCCGTCACTGTGAGACCATCGGGAGGAAGAAGCGAATCAATGCGGTAATAGCCGCGCTTGGTGGCCAGGATGAAATTCTTCTTCGGCTCGATCTCTTGGCGCATGAAGATGCCGCGAGGGGAGTTTTCCTCGATTTCGGCATAGTGGAAGTTAGTTCCAGCCAAGTCACCTACGCGCAGGAACTTGTCATGGATTCGCACAGTGATTTTTCTGATGAACGGAATCGTCCCGAGTTCGGGCGCAACGTAATAGAGCGCGTCGATGTGCATGTAATCATGCAGCTTTCGACGCGCTCTATCAACCTTGTCCTGAAAAGGACCGGCCATCGTCAGATTTCCGGGTTCTCGTCAGCCTTCTTGCGGCCACGGCCCTTGGACGAGGCGGCGCGAAGCTGTTCGAGTTCGGCTTCGTCCTTGGTCGGGGTGCGAATGGCCGCGAGTTTCAGAAGCGGCTTGGCATCGTCTTCGGCCAGGTAGATCGGGGAGCCGGGCTCGACATACTTGCGTTCGCCATCGACGTTCTGCTCGATCTGGGCAACCGCGACGTAGTGGTTCTTTTCGCTCATTTCAAAGTCTCACTTTTGGATTGGGGGCGGGCTTTAGGAAAGCGGATCGGGGAATAACCCGATCCGCTCAACTCGGTTAACCCTTAGGGGGCGACGACGGTTGCCTTGAGGGTCGCGTCGGGGTTCAGCGGAACCATGAGCGGAGCCGACTGCCAGAGCATGTATTCGACCGCTGGATCGCCCTGTTCCATCCAGCCACGGGCGAAGATTTCAAGGGCCTGGTACTTGGCGTACGGGTCGATGATGGCACCGAAGCAGCGATAGCCCATGAAGGCAGCCGCCGAAGCGGTGAGCAGGATGTCACCGTCGTTGAGGAACGGCTTCATCAGACCATCATTCGGATCGCGGTAGGTGTCGCGATGCAGCCAGATTTCGATCACGGCGCCGGAGTTACCGCCAACGGTGATTTCGCCGACCTTGATGATCTTGTCGGGGCCGATGACGCCGCGTTCGACGGTGGCGCGCGGATCACGAATCTGGTTGTCCATGTGCTTCATGAACTCGGGGTCATTGCGCATGACCTTCCACACCTTGGGGGTGATGGTAATGCGCGTCGGATAACCACCGAAATCGGCGTCGAACATGCGGTCGGCGTAGGTCTGAATGTCGTCAAAGATCGATACGCCCGAGTCGCCCCAATAGGTGCCGGGGGTCTTCACAACCGTATGGGACGGGTTGCGGAGGAAGTCGAGTTCGACGGCGGGATATTCCTCGCCTTCGACGGTGTACTTGCCGTCGATGGTTGCACGGGCAGCCATCCATTCCCACCGGCGACGGATGGCCGCGACGGCCTGGGCCGTCATGGCGGCGCGGATCAGATCGCGGCGCTGCATCGGAGACAGGTCGCTTTCGTGGATCATCGACTTGTCGATCCCAGGGCGCTTCACCAGCGGCATGAGCGGGTCGATGACTTCCTTGACCTTCGAGTAGGCCGGCTTGAAGCGGAAGCCGGTCGAACGGTCCTCGTAGAGCGGCTTGCCGGAGCCGAGGGGGCGAACGAAGGGAGCGATCTTGCGGCTGATTTGCGGCAGCTTTTCAAAATCGATCCATTCGTCGGTGGACGTGATGCCGTAGTCACCGAACATCAGATCGGTGAAGTAGGAAAATTCCGGCTTCACTGCGCGGACGACGGCAAGGGACTTCGACTGGTCCCAAACGTTGTAAGGATTGCTCATTTCTTCGAGTGTCCCTTGCTTGAGTTACGGTTAACGACCCATCAGTCTTTCTGACGGGAGCGGATAAGAACCTGCGTGGGCGTGGGGGAGCCCTCGAAGGCGGCGCGCTTCTTCTCCTCGGTATCGAAGGAGTCGTCCCAGACGAGAGCGTCGGGGTTGAAGCAACCGGAATAGAACACCGGCACGGTGGTCGTACCATCCGATTTGCCGACGACATGCTGCGTCAGAACACCGATGGGCTTGATGGCGACCTCGGGATCGTCATCATGGGTGGCCAGGACCAGCGCACCGTCTTCCAGACCGACGACCGCGAACTGCTGGAGTTCGAGGTCGGCAGTCACCGGCAGGGGGTAGCCGGGGGAGAGGATCGGCCAGCTACCCGAAAGCAGAATGTCGGCCAGGTAATCATCCAACTTCTCGAAAGCGGCAAGACCCGCTTCGGGATATGGCACCTTAACATCGACCATTTTTCAAGTTCCTCGTATTAGCGGCAGAACATGGCCGCGTTAATGTGATTCGTTTACCGTAATCGCAGGCGTATTAGAAGCCCGAGATGCCGAAACTCGCAGCGATTTTTTCCGGGGTCAGTTCGGCATTGTCGCCCTGCTCGTCGTCGTTGGCACCGACATCGGGCTTGTCCTTGCCCATGGCTTCGGTGAAGTTCTGACGAGTCGTTTCGGCCTTTTCGTCCTTGGGATCGGTTTCGACCGGAGCCGTTGCCTTGGTTTCCGGGTCCATGCCCTTCAAGAACTCCTCGGCTTCCGAGGCCGACATGTTGGAGTTCAGGGCGCAATGAAGCGCGGCCTTGGGACGATCCTTGGCGATGTCGGTGCCCAGGATGGTCTTGATGCGCGTCTTGCCCGCTTCCATGCCCTCGGTGACACCGGCAGCATGGCCTTCGGTGCGAGCAGTGGCAACGGCAGTGGCATGAGCCTCGGCAGTGATGCTGTTGTCAGCCTTGGTTTCAGTGGTCTTGTCAGACATTTCTTCGTCCTCTACCTGCTGGTTGGTGTCGCCCTCGAAAATGACAAGCGCGTCATCGAGAGGACCGATGCTATCGGCAAAGCCGATCTGTTGAGCCTCTTTGGCCGGGTACGTCAAAGCCTGCGTGGCCTTAACCGCTTCCTCACTCATACCGCGATTCTGTGCGACCATGGAGACAAACTCTTGGCCCAATGCGTCGATGCGAGATTGGATTCGTTTCCGCACGTCCTCTGGGAGCGGTGCGTAGGGGTGACCGTCAACTTTGTGGTCACCGAAATGGATGAAAGTTACTTTCCAGCCGATGTCATCCATCATCTTCGACACGTCGATGTGCGAAGTGACGACGCCTACCGATCCGGTTCCGCCGCTACGGGAAACGATGATCTTCGGCGCTACACAGGCGATGTTGAAGGCAGCGGAATATGCATACTCGTGCGCAAAGGCCCGAACAGGCTTCTGATCACGAAGCCCGACCATGCGATCAACGAGGTCGAAGTTCCCCGCAACCTCTCCGCCTGGGGAGTGGATGATCAGCGCAATGCCGCGAACGTTGCCGTCTGCCATGCCGCGCTTGTAGGCTTCCCAGATATAGGCATACCCGGTCGCCCAACCGAAAAGCTGGTAGGGGAAATTATTGAGCAGAACGCCACGGATCGGGATTTGCAGGACGCCATTGACGACATTGTAAGGACGAAGCTGCTTCTTCCACGAGGCTTCTTCGGAGCCTTCGTCGCCCCAGAAATCGTCGTTGGCTGCGACGTTGCTCAATGGCGTTTCCGCGACGAGCTTGGCGTAGTCCGAGGAAGCAATTGCGGCAATGGATGCGGAGAACTCAAGCTCCTTGCCCTCGGGCATGAGGAGGTCGATTCCGCTGAAACGAGAAAGGATCGGCTTTAGCATGCTGCTCATTTCGGCTTCCTCGTTGGACGTTCTTCTTCGGCTTCTTCTACAGCATCGAGGAAGTCTTTGCCAATCGTCCCGTTGGCATCCGTGTTGTCTTCGGAGCCGTCATCTTTTTCGCCCTTGGCTTCCTTCTGACGAGGAGCCCCGGTGACAGCATTCATCATGTTGTCTTCGGTAGCCTGTTCTTCGGCGGTAAGGATTTCGAGTTCCTTACGCAGCTTCTTTTCACGGGCGCGCTGGCGATAGACTTCACGCCAATCTTCACCAAGGCGGGCAAGTTCCGCCTCATCGGTGGAAAGATTGTATTTCAGGCGCAGGACGGCAGCCTGGGTTTCCTTCAACTCATCGATCTGACCGCGCGAACCACCGATCCAATCGCAAGCGGTATAGGCTTCCTTGTTCAGACCTTCCCAGAAATTGGGGGCATTGCGCGGCAGAGAGGTAATCTCGCCCGTGGCAATGGCTTCTTCGAGCCAGAGCGCCGCGATGTGGGTTGCGAACCGATCCGCCGTCAGCTTCTTGCGCGAGCGCATGCCCTTGTGGGTTTCACCCAAGGTCGCTTTCAAGCCCGAGTAGTTGGTCTGGCTCAAATCGCGTGAAAGCTGCTCGTAGGAGAGGTCGAGGTCGGCAGCAAGGTAGCGAAGCAGCGAGGTCTCGAACTCTGTCCCCAGAGGCCCGCCAGCGCCAGCGGGACGCAATTGGAGCTTCGTGCCGGGGAAGAAATGCGGAATGCGCGCACCATTGAGCCATGCGGTGCGACCCGTGCCGGTATATGATTGAAGGGCCGTCAGATATGCACCCGCATAGCCAGTGATGGCAGCCGTCAGATCGGCGTCACCAGCACCCATCTGCTGATAGACTGCTTCGGTCGGAAGTTCCGACTCGATGGACGCAGCATAGGTCGCGTTGATCACGGCGTTCTGCAACATGACTTCGCGGAAGTTCTTGGTCATCCGCATCTCTTTGAGAGCGGCGACAAGGGTGGAAACACCACGGCTCTGCTCGGGCCGCATGGTTTCATAGATATGAATAACCTGCTGCCGACCCCACGGCTTCTTCGCCCGGACATAGCGGTAGTTGTCCGCACCGGGGTTCAGAATCGTGTCGGGATCGTTGGGATGTGTGCGACGGATGAAATAGCCGAGGGGCTTCCCGCGACGATTGTGAAGAACACCGCCACGCAGGCGCTCCTTGGCGTACGGCATGATGGAAGCGGGATCACCGAGACGATCCGTGTCGATCATCTGGATTGCAGTCTTGAACGGACGGGACGGATCATCCTCGATCCATTCGGCCACGGCAAGAACTTCGCCAGCCATAAGTTCCGCGCCGACCGCAAGCCGCACCATCGCAGTCAGGCCCATATGCCCGGAGGCGTCCGGGTAATTGGAAAGCGACTCGGCCCAGAGCGTGAACTTACTTTCGAACTCGATCTGGAACTCCTCTGCCCAAGCCTCGTCCAGGCCGAGGACTTGCCAGTTGGGCTTGGAGTTCAGGCGGTATTGCGAGCCGACGACGCTATCCTGGTGGATGCGGATGCCGGACTTGATGAAGGCGTCGTTGCGGGCAACATCGCGCGTTCGAGCATCAAGATAAGGCTTGTCGGGGAGGATGTCGGAGTCAGCCGATCCAAAGCTCGGCCGCCAAAGCGCAAGCTCATTGTCGAACAGGGAGGCTCCTTCATAGGCACCGCCTGCGACCATGGCCGGTCCCGAAGGGGAGAACTCCTTCGGGACCGACACGCTTGCCGGGACGCTATATCCCAGCAAGAACTGCATCTCGGGGTCTTTGTCCAAACGATTCATCGGCCAAGGAACCTCATTGGACCAGATACCCCTCCCGACTTGCCCAGAAGTTTGCGCAGCCAAGCGATGTATCCCGAAAGGCGCAGAAGGGACGCCGGGGTAAATTCGATGCGTTCGCCGTTCTGATCAACGAGAACCCGGACGCCGCCGCCAATTTGCAGATCGTGGTATGCCGCCTCGGCCTCGACCAAGCGAGCTTCCCACATCTGACGGTCTTGCGGTGTGAGCGTCGTCAAGTTTGCAATCCAAACAGCGGTTGTTGAAGGGGATGGTTAACACGCATCTCGTTTCGGCTCAACGCCTAGCCGATCTCCTTGGCCAGCTTTTCGAAATCATAAACAGGCTTTGGTGGTGCGAAGGCCGCTGTTTGCTCCTCCGGGCGGAAAACCATGGGGTTGTCGTCCCATTCTTCCGCCCATGCAGGGGGGTTCTCCCAATCGATCATCTCGATTCGCGCGTGACGGGCGCTGACGGCGACTGCCACGGCATACGCCAGCAAGTCCCACGTTTCGTTCCGCGCCTTGCCTGGTCGCTCCCATTGCCCCTTGCTGTTCCGAACCTCGGCACAAAGCTCGCTATAGACGTAGTTCGGCAACCACTTCGGGAAATGGACCTGATTACCAGCCTCGGTTCTTCCGAGAATGCCGTTGATCTGGTCCTTCATCAGATTGGGATTGATTTCCAGAAGCGGGATTTCGCCGCGCGCTCCCGCCTTGCGATCCTTACGATCCGAGTCCGGGTAGGCCAACTTGACGCGCGGAGCCTCCCGGCTCGAAGCGCCCTTGAGAAGCTGGAAGCGAGCATGATGACCCCCACCATGCTCATCGCGCAGCCAGCGCCAGAAGTCATACGCCTTGGGGGTCACACCCTCGGAACCACCGGAGTCACAACCGATGGCCTTGATGGTCATGTGCCGACCGCTATCGTCCCCAAGGGGGTAGGTTTTCTCGATAACCTCATCGACCAGAATTTGCCAGTCTTCGATATAGGAGCCGGGGGCGACCCATTCGAACAACGTCGGGTCATCTTCGTTGGCACGACGGGATTTCTTGATTGGGAAACGGTCGATCAAATACACGTCCCATGTCAGGTTCTCGCTCACCCCGAAACCCCATACCGCGACCTCGAAGCGGTTTTTCTGAACGTCTATGGTGGCGATGAGGAAGCGGCAATTCTCGGGGACAACCTTCTCCCCAAGCTCCCTGGCACGGGCGCGAAGCTCCTCGGGAGTGCGGTCCACGTCCAAGGTCGGCGGAAGGAAAGGATTGCCGTGGTCCGTGTTCACGACCACCTTCAACGCCTCGGTGCTGCCGGTCTTCTCGTATTCCTCAATCGCCTTGAGGTATTTGAACACTAGGGTCTGCCACGAAACGAACGCCGCTGCCGGCCCCTTTAGCCAGAAAGAGCCGATGGGGGACTTCACCCCCGGACCTTCGATAACTCCGCGCTTGTAAATTTTTTGCAGGTCTTTGACCCAATAGCCGTTCTGATCCAGTTCGTTCTTCCCAGGCTGACCGGGACCGGGATCATGGGTATGGGAATAGCCGCAATAAGGGCAGTCCAACGTGACCATCTCGGACGCTTCCACATGGTCTTCGCTGTCCGGGTATTTGAGCAGATGGAAATCTGGCTCGAAGGGCATGTGGCAGTCGGCGCAGAGCCAATAACGGCGGCGGCGATCCCCGCGATTGTAGAGCGCCAGGATGCCTTGGGTCGGAGGGGCTTCGTGCGGCGTCGTCGGGAGCCAACGAGGGTTCTCAATCTCATAGCCGGGCGATGACTCGGCTGCGAACATCGCATGGCGTCCGAAGGTGGTGCCGCGCTTCGCCAGAAGGTCATAAACGTTGCCTTCCTTGTCGATGTCGGGAGGCATGCGGTCGTAGTCCATCGCCCACCCGCGCGGGATGGTTTTGCCCGACAATTCGGTGATGGTCGGCCATTTGACGAGCAATCGCATGCCTGACAGGAACCGGATGTCATGGACGTTCATGTTCTGACGACCCGGCATGACACGATTTCCGAGTTCCGGGGAATGCCTGAACGCCTTGCGCAGATCGCCCTGGCTCCAATCGCGCGCCGTGTTCTGCGTCATGTGGATGAGCATCATATCGGCAGGATCGCAGATCGCGGTATGCGCCAGCCAATTGAAGAACATATCCGACTTGCCGGTTCTCGCAGGTCCGACAAAAATCATTCCCGTGTGTTCTTCACTGGTCAGAACGTCCATCGGTTCGACCAGATAGGGGGCCATGGTGTTGTCCCACGGACCCACGTAATGGCCGGGATTGTTGAGGCGGCGATATTTCTCTGCGGCCTGGGATACGGTCAAACGTTCGGGCGGACGGATAGCCTCGGCAACGGCCCGGAACATTTCCTCAACGCTGAAATAGGTCATATCAGATCGTCCTCGTCGTCACGCGAACGCCGTTCATTTTCCTCACCCAACTGGTTCGGTGTAAACTTGCTTTTCTGCAAATCGAGGACGTACTGATACATCCCTTCTTGCACGTCCTCTACGATCTGGACGAGCTTTCGACGCTGCTCCGGGGTGACGCCCGCGACTCGTTCTGCATCGTCAGGGATCAGCGTGAGGCGGGAGCGAAGCTCGACCAATGCCGTAGAGATTGTTTCGATCACCCTGGCCGTGCGCCATAGATCGCCTGCCTTCTCCTCGAAGCGCTGCTGCTTGAGTTTGGCATTCCAGACGCTTTCTCGAAGGTTCTCTGGCAGGTCTTCGGGCTTCACGTCCCGAAGGTAGTCTTGGATCGCTTTCTTGGGAATGACGATGTAGGACGCGGCCATGGGGAGGTCGTAGAGGGGGGTTCCGTGCTTCCCCTTGCCGATGGGCGAGCAGCCGACCAGACGGCGCTCAATGGTCAGGCGACCCATGCGGAAAGCCTTCATCAGCCAAGCGACCGACACGCCCGCGTTGATACCGTGGACGGCGGGGTCAGTGCGGTAGGATAGCTCCTCGCCTATATTCTCGGCGTGGGCCAGACCACCGCCGATGAGGTCGTCATCGTCCTGCAACATTAGATAAGCTCGTCGCCTTCTTGAACCTTGTCACGCAACCAGTTCCGCACTTTCACCTGCGGCCAAAAGCTCTGTCCGCCGATCTTGCTGGCTCTTGGGAACTCGCCGCGCTTCACCATGCGATAAAGCGTTGCCTCGGACACAGGCACTAGCTCCAGTACCTCCGTCAAGCGCATTAGACGTAGATCGTCGTCAGGTGCCGTCATTTTTAGCTAAATCCTGTCAATCGTCGTCAGACAATAGCAGGGGTTCGCAAATTATCAATCTCGCTTGATTCGGATTTGCACAGCGCGAAGAATGTCGTTCTGGTCACTGTCCCGGTTAGACAAGATTGGTAGAAGCTCCTCGTCAAGCGTCCCCTCGGCAACAATGTGGTGGCCGAAAACGGGCTTGGTCTGGCCGGGGCGATCCAGGCGCTTGTTGAATTGCTGATAGATTTCTAGATCGGAGGTCAACCCGTACCAGCAAAAGATGTTGCCCCCGTGTTGAATGTTCTGACCGTGACCAATTGAACTGCCGTGGGCGAGCAGTATTTCAATGTCACCGGCATTCCAAGCGTCTTTCGTCCTCTGGATAGAGCCTTCCCCCCAGACGACGCATTTCTTACCGAAGTGTTTTTTTATCCGATGACGGTCGAACTCGAAGGTATAACCCACGAGAACAGGGTCGCCGTTGGCCTCATCGATAAGGTTCTCAAGCTCGAACAGCTTCTCATCATGGACAAAATGCACATGTCGGTCTTCGTCATAGAGGCTGCCGTTTGCGAATTGGAGCAGCTTGTTATGCAGAACCCCTTTGTTGACAGCCTCAATCGACCATTCTTTGGCGAAAAGTGACTTTCTGAACTCGTGGTACTGTTCCATGAGTCGAGGGTGTAAACTAACTTTCCGAATGACGGGCGTGTAGGGCGGGCACTCCGGGTAAAGCTCTGGGGGTAGGGAGAACATGATGTCCTCCATCTTCCCCATTATCTTGTCGAAGGCCCAAGGCTTAGCCGTAAGGTTCCATCCCATGTGGTCCTTGTCGAAGTAAAGGTTCTCGTACTTGTGCTTCGATGTGCCGAGGCGAACCCCGCCGTCCGCGATGTATGCCTGTCCCCATAGGTTGATGAGCCCCTTGGGGGCAGGCGTCCCGGTCAACTGGACCATCTTCTTAGTATATTTGCGCGCCTTCGCGACGACGCCAAAACGGGTCAGCGCCTTCTTAGGGGTCCGCATCTTCCCGTTTTTATACATGCTGGACTCATCGGTCACGATAGCGTCGTAGGGCCAGCGTTTCCCTTCGCCAAAGAAAGACCATAGCCACGGAATGGCTTCTCGATTGATGATGTGGATTTCCGTGTCCTCGGACGCGAGCCGAATCCGCTTGCGCTCCTTGAACCGGATCATGGATTTCTTCGCCAGCTTACCGGCTTCAATGGCATTGTGCCCGAGGAGCTTGTAGCCGTCATATCGGTCTCGATACCACTGCTGAACGTCTTCGTCGTAGTCCTCGGCCCGGAGGATCGTGTAGGTCAGGTCTCGGGTATGCTCCCACTCCTTGATTTCGTCCGACCAGGTTACCCTGGCGACGTTCAGCGGGGCTATGACGAGAACCTTTTTGATCACTCGGTCATCGAGCAGATCGACCAATGCGGTGAGGGTTGATACGGTCTTGCCGCCGCCCATCGACAAGGCGAGGATGACCGATGGGAGCTTCTTGATCTTGTTGGCGAAGATGATTTGGAAACGCCTAAGGTCCGACCGCTTCATATCAGAGCGCCCCAGAACTCGACAACTGCGTCTGCGATGCTGTCGCAGTTGTCGAAGACATCGCCTTGAATGTGATGGTGAGAAGGTTCATCGGCAGGGAGAAGATCACAGGATACGACGCTATGGCCTTGGGCGATAAATCGATTCCTAAGTTGTCCGCTTGTCTCCATGCCGATGAACACGTTTGGCATCAGTAAGGCGTGAACCCGTTGTCAGATGATACCGCCGTGGAAAGCGCTATCAAGCTCGTTGAGGAGAACAATACCGCGTTCAACGCTGTCAACGACTTCAACCCGGACACCTTGTTCTCGGAGCCTTTCGTGTTCTGCCGCTTGGAGTTCTGTCGGCTTTCGCCCGCGTTGTTTAAATTCGACAAAGATGAATACTCCTCGTTTGATGAAAAGTCGGTCGGGGGCACCATTGCGTCCGACCCACTGACATTTGCGGCTTAGCCATCCGGCCTTGACGAAGGCGTCAGACACCTTTTTCTCGATGTGCCGTTCCTGGGGGTTTTCATTCACTCTCGACCACCGCTCTTTTCTTCCTGACGGGCACACCCACGAGGTCTTCGTGGAATGCGATGTCCTTCAAGATCGACTGCGCTTCGCGGACATACCACGAATAATCTATGTCCGATGGCAGGTCGTCAGGCAAGGTCATGCAGGGTTTTGCCCCCTCGCTCTTTGGCACTTTGTTGTGGTTCCCTTTGACGTTAGGGGTCTTGTAAACAATATTGGTTTTGAGGTCTTTCCCCATATACCAGCGGATCGCTTTACCGAGATATTCGCCTTCGGGAACCGACGTAGCGTTGTCCCAAATCCCGCCACCCTTGACGGTACGGACAGTCAGGAATTTGCGAATATCGTCACATTCCCGAATAGTCTTCGTCAGAGGGATTCCGGTGGTGATGTGGTCAATTACGGCTTGAACGCAGATTTCGTTCGTCGGGTTCTTCTGCAACAGAGGGGGTTTACCTGCCTCTGCAATAGCGAAAGCTCCCTTCGTCTTGACCCCGCTACCGTCTTTCATGACAGCGATATAATTGTTCACGTCCCGGCTGTAGAGATGCGAGTATTCAGTCGCTTCGGTCTCGAAATCGGTAGCCGTCTCCCAATCCTTCACGATCTCATTCATGAGGTCGATCTTGGATTTGTGACACTTAATCACAATCCCGTCTGTATTGGCACTAACGACGCTGATCCCTTCTTCTTCCAACCACTCGATGAGCATGAGAAGTGACAATTGACCAGTAACCGTCGTCTGGATCAATAGGTTCGGAGCGAATAGAACAGAGTACATGCTTCCGAGTTTACCGAATGATCCATTGATGGTGATCTTTAGCGAGTCTGCATTCGTTTGATGAACAAGGAAGGTCTTGTTTGCAGCCTCCCATTGAGGGCTTCCTTTTTCAAAGGTGTCCCGGAGTTTCTTTGTTTCCTTCGCCAAATCTTTTTCGCGCAAGCGCCGAAGGACAATCCCCTTGTAAACCTTGAGGAAGGCCCAGCCAAGGTGTTCAGGGGCGAGGCCATTGTTGATGATGATCCACGGGTAATACGAGGCAACGTCGCGGTCGATCAGCACATACTCATCATCGGCGCTGACATGCTGGCAAGTCTCGGAGCTATGGAGCCCGCCGATCCCCATGCGATAGACGCCGTTGCCGATCTTGATTTCGGCGTTAGCCAGGGCGTCAGGCATGAACACCTTGCCGGTCGCACCATTGAGGCGGATCGGGGTGTCATCGAGAACCCGGAGGATGTCGTTGATCTGCCGATTCCTGAAACGCAGGTACTTCGGAGGGTTATAGTAAAACTTAGTTTTCTGGTTCTTGGGTTTCTCGACCTTGTAGCCGGTCAGCCGCTCGATCTCATGCTTGATCACCGCCTCGGCAACTTGAGCGTCCGATTTGGATCGAAGGTCCGTGCCGAACTCCTCTGACATGGCCGTCCGAAGTTCGATCTGGTTCTTCAATGCGTTCCAGAGGCCAATGGTGGCGTCCAGATCGTTCTTCCAATACTCGTACACCACATCGGCCTCATCAGCCGTCAGGACGGCCTCTGGCTCGATTGGGAGGTCTTGCATCAGGCGACCGTGGATGCGCCCGTTGTAAATCTTGAGGCTGGCCTTCCCTGGCGCAACCTCAATCAGATCAACGTGATCCAAATATCGAGGTATCTTGAAGTCCCATTCGCGGCTGACTTCCCAATGCTTCATGCCAGAAATGATGATGTCGTTCGCCATCTGCTTGATGTCGCGAACGCTATAACCGGCAATAGCCGCATAGATGATTACAAGGTCAAAACCGATACTGTTGAAGCCTACCGTCAGACGGCGCTCCATGAAATTCTTCAACCAATCACGGTCTTCTTTGGAAAGACTATCATCTTCACCAAATACTTCGACGGATTGAACCTTACCGTGGTCAATATTCTTGAAACCAATCAGAAGGTAGTTCTTATAAACTTCCGTATCAGTGACCCATGGAGATTTGACGGATGTTGTCATCGTCGTAATGGTCCCATGGTTTAGATTAAGAAACTCCCCCGGCGAACCGGGGGAGGGTGGTCAATCAGATGTCGTCGTCTTCGTCCCCGCGACGGCTGGAACGGCTGTTCCGGCTCGGACGATCTTCGTCATCCTCGTCACGACGCGAGCGACGAGAGCCCCGGTCGCCATCGTCATCACGATCCCGCCCACGACGAGAAGAACGATCATCCTCATCGTCACGATCACGCCCGCGACGGCTGCGCCGGTCATCATCCTCATCCCGAGAACGGCGACCGCCACGGTCATCATCGTCGTCGCGACCACGGCGCGAACCACGGTCGTCATCGTCATCCCGAGAACGGCGACCGCCACGGTCGTCATCGTCGTCATCGCGGCCACGGCGACGTGAGCCGCGATTATCATCGTCGTCATCGCGGCCACGGCGACGTGAGCCGCGATCATCATCATCGCCGTCATCATCACGGTCCCTCCCCCGGCTGGAACGGCGACGTTCGCCACGCCCTTCGTCTTCGATGTCCTCGAACTCGTCAGGATCGACCGGAGCGGCACCGAAAGGCTCGCCGTCACGGCGGAAACGAACAGCTTCGAGGGAGCAGTTGACGCGCTTCCCATAGTCGTTGTCCTGCGCCCAGACGCGAACGATGGCATCCACATAGCAGCCGCCATAGATGATGCCGTCTTCCTCGTAAATGTCTTCCTTGTCGATGCCCAGGACGCGCGGCTTTTTCTTGTTGCGAGCCGAACAGATCATCATCCCTTCGGTCTCGTCGCGGGCATAATCAGGATCGTCGCCGTCCTTGAAGAAGGGCTTGTCCTTGCTGATTTTGGGCCACTTCTTCTTGTCGTCGCCCCATTTGACATACTTCGCCTCCTCGATAGCATCTTCGATGCGGTCGATCAGCTTCTTGCCGAGGGACGTGTCCTTCGGGATAAGGAACTCGGCAGAGTAGGCAGGCTCGCCTTCACCTTTGCCCTTGCCGAAAGCCTTGGCCTTGAAAAGAGCCGGGAAGGACAGGCGAACGTCCTTCAACTGAATCCGGCATAGGTCTTCTGTTCGTTCAACCATTATCGGTCCTTTCAGTCATCGTCGTCGGTGAACAGATCGACGGCGGTTGGGATAGCATCTCGGGCATCGTCGGCAGAGACCATTACGGGCTGCCGCTCCCCTTGATGTATGAGCCCGTCATTTTTCAACTCATTGTAGATTTTGGCGGGCAAAGTCTCCTCGGCTTGCGTAGGGCTTAGGAGTTTCTTGGTGTATGCGTCCTCATCCAGAAGGCGCGTCAGCCGCTTTTCAGCGACCTTCTCGTCGGTCCAAACCCGGCGCGGGCGACGACCCGGAACGGCCTTCCTCCCTGGCGTCGGCAGACCTCGGATGTAGTCATCAAGCTCATCGACCTCAAGCCGCTCAAGGAACTTGATGATGCTGGCTTTGTGTTCGATCAACTGCGACCGGCGCTCGGGCGTGATGCCGCGCGGCTTCGGAAGGCGCAGAGGGAGGCCGAGTTCAATGTCCTCGTCCATCTCATCGAACTGATCCACGATGAAGGAAAGCTGCCAATCGGCATATTCCTTGCATGCGAGGGTCTTTGCGCCGGGGCAATAGGCGCATTGAATTTTCCCCGGAGTCCGCTCGGCGTCCGGGTCGCGGGTCATCTCGGCCCGGCGCTTGATGAAGCGGCCAAAGCGTTCGAGTTTGTCGAGGGTGATTGTCCACTCACCCCCACCACCAGGCGCGCGGGGCTGCCAAATCACGAGGCGGAAGGTCTTGGCGTCGGTGTAACGCTTGGCATGCTGGCGATAGAACCCAAGCGCATAGAGCATAAGCTGGTAGTTCTCGATGGGCGAAACCGGAATATAGCCCCATTTCCAGTCGAAAATGATGATCTCATCCCTGCCGGCGATACCAACGTCCAGTGTGCCGAACTGATCCTTGCCGAGATAGGCTTGCAAGTCCACCCGCGTCTCAACGAACAGCTTTCCGGGCCTCTGGTCGATCCAGTCAAGGCCCTCCTGCATATCGTCGGCAAGCTCATCGGTGAGGATCAGCGTCTTGCTCTCGTGGGAGCGCTCCTGACCGACGAAATCGTAAGCGTCCCGGTTCTGCCGCAACGCGCTCTCGCAGAACGAATGGAGGATCGTCCCCTCGTCAGCGGCAGCCCCGCCTTCATCTTCGATGCCTTCATCGTCAATGAAGTTGAGCATACCCGCGCAACGGCCCCAAGCGGCTGCGCCTGACGGTGCGTTTCTAGCGTGGGGGCGATCCGTGTTCGACATGTGAAACTAACTTTACAATCAGTCTTCGAGGTCGCGGATTGTATCGGGTTCGATGGCCGTTGCTTCCTGCCAGTTTTCCACCTGACAACCATCGCCCGCAACATAGCGGACATAATACAGGTCCGGGCGGTCGGAATATTCGGCGCGACCGACGACGCTGCCCTTTTCACCGGAAAGTCTCATACGTACCGGCTGACCGAGGGCAAAGTGCCAATTCTTCATGATGTTCTCCAAAATTTCCCACCCTCCTGCGACGAGAACGGGGCTGCCGGTTAGGAGGAGGAGGGTGAGCATCCCGGCAGCCCCGCTATCAAAGCCGCTAAGGCTTAGATGTCGTCGTCGTCTTCCTTGGACGAGGCGCCCTCGCCGCTCTCGAACTCCTTGAGCATGTCGAGGGCGGCCTGGCGGTCGGCTTCGGCAATTTCAGTGAATTTCGGCGAATCGAACTTGGCGATGATCTTCTTGATGTGGGCGCGGCGGTCGGCGTAGTCGTCGTCGCCGTCGTTGTTGTCGAGGAAGGACTCGGCGGCTTTCTTGAGGTCGGAAGTGCTGATGGCCTTCTTGGCGGCGCGGCCACGGGTCGTACGCGGCTTGTCCTCGCTCACTTCCTTGTCCTTGGACGGTGCTGCGCTCGCAGTCGTCTTTGCCGACAAGCCGCCTTCGAGCGCCTTCGTCAGAGTTTCGACGGCAGCCGTGAGCGTGTCGATCTTGGCTTCAAGGGACATTAAATGTTCTCCTGTTAGGGGAATTGGCGCGGCCATTGCCGCTTTGACAGGAGCGTTTCTGGCATGGGTGGGGAAAGCTGTCAACGGCCTGTTGCGCGGATATGAAAAAAGGTGTTAGCAACCTGCAACCCTCCCTCCATCCGTAGAGAGTAGCATGACGGACGACCTCATCGGTGACATTTCTCGCCGCGAACAAATCGAAAATCTCCTGTTCAAGAACCTCCCCAATCACCGAACAGAGGACGGGACGAAGATCGATACGGCCAAGTTGAGAGAAGACTTGGACATGACCCGCCAAGGCATAAACTTCTGGTTTACCCGTGGTCGCATTTCATATTTCAAGATGAAAGAGTTGACCGAACTCGATGGCAGCACCCTGACACTTGAGATGCTTCTGCCGTTTACTGACGCCGTTCGCTAAACGTCAGATTTATTATTCGAGTTTGGGGCTATACTGTGCTCGATGCTGTAAAATATCTAGTGGACATGGGTTTCGCCGTCCACATCCTACGCAAGAAGTCTAAAGCGCCTCTTGAGGATGATTGGTCGAACGCTCCCGTATATACTTTCAAAGAGCTTGAGAAGCGCTACCGCCCCGGTCACAACCTCGGTGTGCGCCTCGGTAAGCCCTCTCGAATCGATGGTCAGTACCTCCATGCCATCGATCTCGACATCCGCGATGCCGACGCAGAGGATGAAGCCGTCCACGCATTGCGCCAGATGTTCCAGAAGCACGGCCTGTCCCGCATGTGGACCGTTCGCTCTGGTTCAGGGAAACTCTCCCGCCACTACTACTTCTTGTGCGATACCCATTTCCCGACGCAAAATCTAGCCAAGAGCGACGATTTCATCGAGGTCAATGGCCGTCGCCGCCGTTCCTGGGAAATCGACCTCCTCGGCACCGGCAAGCAGATCGTCCTCCCACCATCCCTCCATGACGAGACCGGAAACCCCTATGTCTGGCTGGTCGAACCCGATGAGTTCCCCGTCAGCATCGATTCGGATGACCTGACCGATCTGCTCGAACCCGAGGAATACCACGGCGAGCAGAACCGCGAACCGCTCGGCCTGACCCGCGAGGAAGCCGAAGACTGGCTCGAAGCGCTCGACGGATGGGCTGACGACCACGCCACCTGGCGCGATGTCGGGATGGCGCTCAAGCATGAGTTCGGTGAAGACGGATGGGAACTGTTTGATCGCTGGTCCAAGAAGGGCCGGGGCTACAACCGCCGCGACAACCGCTACCAGTGGAACCGATTCGACCACGAGGATCGTGGGAACCGGGAAATCATCACCATGCGCTCCATCGGCTACGTGGCCCGTGAGGCAGCGCTGGAAGACGCCATTGAGGAAATGGACGACGCCGACATCGTTCGGGAGGAGGTCCAGACCGTCAGGGAAGCCGCCCAAGAGGCCAAGGAGAAGGCTAAGGGCGACCCTGACATGTCCATCCTGCTCGGAGGCAATAGGAGGGCTCCCAGGCTCCCCCTGACCATTCTCGGCAAGCGCATGGCTGAAATCGTGAAGAAACAGGCCAAGAGCGCTGCGACGAGCGAGGATTTCGTGTTCGCCGCTGTCCTTGCGGGAGCCAGCGCGGTCATCGGCAACAGCCTCCGCGTCCAGATACGACCCGGTTTCCAACAGACCCCGATTCTCTGGTGCCAGATGATCGGTGACCCATCGACAAACAAATCCCCCGCTGCGCGCGTCGTCACCAGCGCCCTTCACGCCCTCGAACGCCGCTACGAGCCTTTCTACAAACAAGCCCTCAAGACCTGGGAAGCGGCTGCCGAGAAGGCCGAAGGAAAATTGCGCGCATACGAGGCCCGGAAGAAGGCCATACAGGCCGAGGGGACCGAATGGAACGAGGAACGCCCAGAGGACAGCTATTCGCCCCCCAGGCCCCCTAAGCGCCCGTTCATCCACAACGACGTGACCGCCGAGTATTTCATCCAAGAGCAGAGCCGCGCGCCGCGTGGGTTCCTCATCTTCCGCGACGAACTGGCTGGCTGGCTCGGGTCGATGGAGCGCTACAGCCAATCCACCGACCGTCCCATGTGGCTCGAAAGCTATGACGGCGGCACTTTCAAGGTCGGTCGCGTGAAGACCGGCGACGAAGCTACCGTCGTTGACCGCATCTGCGCGCCCATCCTCGGCGGCATCCAGCCCGAACGCCTGATGCAGATCATCGGGGAAAGCGATGCTGACGACGGGCTCCAAGCCCGCTTCCTCCCCTTCTGGCCGGATATGGCGTTCCGGGAAATGGCTGATGAGAGCGAAGACAGCTTGGCTCTGATCGAAGCGTTCCAGCGCCTTTCGGAAATCACCATGATCGAAGGTAAGGACGGTCGCCCGGAACCGCAGGTCATCGAACTCACCGGACCCGCCTTTTCCGTTTTCAAGCGCTGGTCCAACGAGCGCAAGAAGCTCGAAGCCAATGTGCCGGTGAAGCTCCGGGGTGTTTTCGGTAAGGCCGAAGGTCAGGTGGCGCGCATTGCCACCGTGTTGCAATTCCTCTGGTGGGCTGTTGACGACGTGCTTGGCGAAGATGAACCGCCGAAGCATATCAGCGCCGAGGCGGTGAAGGCCGCGATCCGTTTCCGCAATGAGTATGTGCGCCCGATGCAGGAGCGCGTTTACCGGCAGACGGTCGAGCCGGATGAAGTCGTCAATGCGCGCGTCGTCGCAAACTGGATCATCGCAGAGGACATCGTTGAAACCACCGCTCGCCAGGTTCGTCGTGAAGCAGGGCTTCGGGGAATGCGGAACACGAGCGAGCGCACGAAGGACGAAATCATCGAAGCTGCGATCCGCGTGTTGGTTCAGATGCGTTGGTTGAAAGCGGAGAAAGCGCAACCGGGTCCAAAGGGAGGAAGGCCGACCGTTCGCTACTTCGTCAACGAGCGGGTGTTCGATCTCATAAAATGACGATCCCGATATTCGATCTGAATGGACCCGCTTCGGCGGGTTTTTTCATGTCTCGATCCGGGAGGTTAGTTTGTTTTGGCAAGGGGGGTGGTGTGTAGAGAAAAGCCCGAAAATAGAGGGAAATTTGTCGAATCCGTGTCCCCCCGCGCGTAGGCC
>JACYYJ010042123.1_pt2 | contig 29143 bp, 46 predicted proteins | sample 8236861 | NCBI WGS metagenome assembly JACYYJ01 (sample SAMN14103086, study PRJNA606662) | landfill metagenome | isolation source: landfill solid waste | place: India:New Delhi, Okhla landfill site | collected 2017-11-05
GCCCGTCCAGGGCCGGTTTCTGGCCATTTAAAAACGGCAATGCGATTGACCTATTTACAGGGCCAGCGCGACCCGGCGCGCGGCGTTAACGTTACTGAATTGCTAATGATTAAAATGCGATCCGTTAAGGTTAACGGGCATAAAAATTCTGGGATGGTTAATAGATTTTCCCCAGAGCCAGAGAATAAAAATTCCCTAGATTTCCAGATCGATTTCTTACTTTGGAACTTTAGAATCATTCATGGGTTTTTGGGAGCCTCGCTTACTTTGGGGCTTTAAAATCATCCATGAATATTTCACGCCCCCAGGTTCAGGAGTGGGCGGCGAAAACCTGGGGGCGTGATTGCCGGGAGTATCCTGCGCGAACACTCGACCTGGCGCACCGAGGGGAGGTCGATTCCAAAAACCTCACCTCGGATATGCTGACACGGCTGCGGTCAGGCAGGACTCGAACCTGCAACCGAGCGGAGCGGACGTAGCCTACCGATTGTGCCTCAAACTCGGCGCCTCGATCTCCAGCTACCCGTAGCCCGCTTGCTCTACCTTTGAGCTACGGCCGAGCCGTGTCATTCTCTACCCCGCTTAGGTTGACGCTCCCCTCTAGCTGATTAGGCCAGAAATATCCCGGTTATCACGCCGGGCCAGGGCTACCGTCGAACGGTCGCGGGGGTCTCTGAATAGGACGGTCTTTCGCGGCACAACGGCTCGGTCTCGATCCGACTTCCCTTCGCAGGGTTTTCCGTCCGCCCTTCGTTGCGTGGTAAGCTCGCCTGTTCAAAGCGATCCCACGAAAGACCGACCTATTCAGAGTAGGTGGTGGAAGGGTCTGTGGTCTCAACCCCTCCACCCACATTTGCGGCTCACCCGCCAGCATCCCGACCTAGAGACGAGCCCGAGAACAGTGTCCACAACAGCGCAAGCAAGGGATGTTCAGGGGCAGTCCAGTACCATGAGATGCGCCTATCAAGCATGGGTTAGGGGAGGCTGTCAACGGGGTGTGGCAAATAGGAATTTCATCCTTCGAGTTTAGAATTTGATCCTAAGTGAAGAAACCTGACGGACGAATCCTATGAAATGAATCCTAAAAAACGATTTAACCTTTCTCTAAGCTGAAAAACGAAAGCTGAAAATGGATTTTGTCAAACGGTTGTTGACATATGCAAAGCTGATCTCTAAAGCAGAAGTCATCAGCCTTAGAGGACAATATGAATACCGAAACTTTCGACATCACGATCACTACTCTTTTCCCATGCGTTTATGAGCCCAGGTTCCCTTCCGATCTGAAATCGGGTTCGTCGCTCCGTATCACACCGACCTACTCGGTGACTTTCTTCCTCCCCGACTCGCAGTTGGAGGCAGATCGGCGCGAAGAAATCGTGAGCCGCTATGCCGACCGGGTTCCCCGCATTCTTGTGAACAGCAAGAAGCCTCCGCTGATCACTCGGTTCGATGACTGCGGCGATTACGATGATATGGTCGAAGCTTTTGCCATCGCCAAGTCACGAAACATGCCACTCGATAACCTGCTCAATGGTGTAACCGCGACTATCGAAGTCTGCTGGTTCCCATACACCAAAGCTGGCTATGCGACCGAGGAGAAATGGGCGCTTAGCCTGCGCGGCATCGCGGTTGACCCGTGCGACATGCTTAGGATCGCACGAGCCTGACATGATGGACAATTGGGGGAAGTGGTCCTCTGCCGAGAAGATCGAGGCGATCATATCGATCTGGGAGCGGGGGATGTCGGCGGGAGAATTGGCGAAAGCGATCTCCCTCAAATACGATAGCCAAGTCACAAGGAATGCCGTTGTCGGAATCTACCATCGGGCAAATACCGGCACCAAAGGGATCGCCGGTCGCAGTCCGCTCAAGAACTATCCGCTGAACAGACCAAGCGCTCACTCGGATGCGCAGCGCGCCGAGGCAGCACGTCGCAGACTGACGAGGCAGATGGAACGGGAAGCCAAGGCGAAGGAGCGGGCCGAATTGAAGAAGGCCAAAGAGGCCATCAAAGCAAAGCAAATCGAGAATACGATCAAGGTTCTCGATCCTGGCCTGGTGGACGCGACCTACGATGCCTCCTGCGATCTGCCGAAAGAGGGGTACGGGGTTCACATGCTGCGACTCGATAAGGGGGGCTGCCGTTGGCCGACTGACCGGATCGGAGAGACGACGATGTTCTGCAACCACCCTCGCCACGAGAATCACCAATATTGCCGGAGTCACCTTGCGCGCGGCGTCCGCGTTGCCACGCCGGGAGAGCGGTCTGCGGTGCGTGAATTGAGGAGACGGGGATGAAATACGACCCGGACTGGAAGCCTCATCCCCAAGCCTTGATGACGGGTCGAGGTATGGGTAGGACCACGCGCATGATGTGGGAAGCCGTCGAGTTGGCACGGGAGCCCCAGACCATCCTCATGCTCTTTCCGCACCATGCGCTCACGAGATGGGCATGGGATCATTTCCGAGACTTGCTATGGCACAATCTCCCGAGGGATTCCTGGGGTTATCACCGGGGGGATGGGCTTTTGGCATTGGACGTTCTAATGGCCGAGGTCCGGATACTCACCGTGAACACTCCGCCAGGGCAGTTTTTGTCCAGAGGAGTCCACTCGCTTTCAATCCTCGTGGATCATTCTTGCGAAGAATATCCCCCCATCTATCGGCGGGAGATGGTCGAGTGGACTCACGCTATTAACCATGTGCAAAGATTAAACGAATCTAAACAGACCATGGACGCCGCAAGACTTGCACTGATTACAAGCAGGTCTTAAAAACTAACTTACATCTAAAGGAGAACATAGATGAACGACGAAAACGTTATTCTCGACCAGGCGACCAGCCTCGCAATCGCCCTCGTGAAATTCGCACCGAATCGCCTCGAAAAGATCACGGCCCGCGAACTGATGCGGGAATGCTACGAGGCCGTATCCTTGGCCAACCAGCCTATCGAAACGCCGGCCGCCCCGGTTGAACTGGTGCCCGCCGTGCCGGTGAGGAAGTCGATCACCAACGACTACATCGTCTGCCTGGAAGACGGCAAGAAGTTCAAGTCTCTCAAGCGCCATCTGCGCACCCACTTCAACATGACGCCCGACGAATACCGTCAGAAGTGGGGCCTGCCCGCCGACTATCCGATGGTCGCGCCGAACTATTCGGCAACGCGCTCCAAGCTGGCCAAGGACAACGGCCTCGGCACCAAGAAATGAGCCTTTCGTCAATCATTCTTCTTGGGGTGATTTTCGCAGCGATGGTGTTGATCAATATCGCTGCGAAACGATCCTGGGTCAGCTTAGTTCACGTCGAACACAACCTGATCCTCTGGATCATCGCTATCGTCCTCGCAGTCAAGCTCTAGGGAACCCACCATGGCCAAGACACGTCGCATGAAGCCCATCCCCGTCTCGGCAGCCAAGCACATCGCGGAGGCTTACGGGTACGATCAAGTCGTCATCTATGCACGTCGCGTCGGTGACGACCCGGAGCCCCACGGTGAGCATATGACCACCTACGGGATCAACAAGGTTCATTGCGACGTGGCGGCCCGGATCGGCACCACGCTCAAGAAGTTCATGGGGTGGGATGTCTGATGAACAATAGAATTTTCCTGACTCGTGATGAGCAGGCGGTCCTCAAAGCCATTGAAGATCGGTTCTATAAAACGGGCAAGGCATCGACTCCGAAGACTTTGGAAGCGTGTTCATTGGCAATGAAGTTGGTCAGCTATGGTCGCCTTTCCCGAGTCAAGAGTAAGATTGGTCAGATCGGCTACGCCCCCAGGTTCCGCATTGCGCCCAAGAGGGACTTCCCGAGGGCCTACGGCACCCATGGCTTCTACATTGAGGGGAAGTGGGTCAACACCGGCTTTGTGGTCACTGACGGCTTCCGCAACATCATGCCTGCGGCGACATGGTTCCGCTCGATAGAGGACGCCATGGACGGCCTTGAGACGCTGATCCAGTGCAAATTCAACGCCGACGCTTTCTGGGAGGCGTGGCGGGGCCGGTTCCTCATTGCTCAAGTGGAGTCTTTTAACCGTGGCTGACGAGTGGATCACGCCCCAAGAGGCCGCGAAGCGGATGATCGCAGATTACGAAGCCAAAGGGAACCCTTCCGGCCCTTTGTCCAAGTGGCCCGTCGAGATTACGGAAGCCGCTTTGGGAATGCACGGATGGGTGAAAATCAACAATACCTTCGGGGTATGTGTCCATAAGAAGCGAATTTTCAGCGGTAGGGAAAATCCGTTTGCCCAAGCCGGGATGTGCGTCTGGTACGAAAAAGGAAAGCAACTTTCATGAACGCAACCGTTATCGCCAACCATCAAGCCCACACCCAGCGTATCATTCGAGAGGATGCGTCCAAATGAGGTTCCTTTGGTGGAGGTTCAAGGTCGCCCTCTACATCTGGGCGACGTTCGAGTGGACCTGGGCGTCGGCGTGGTCCTACGCGAAGGAGATGCGCGATCCTTACTACATTGGCGAGGACGGCCCCATGGACCCTCGGGACGCCGTTTCAGAAGATCGACACTATTGGGATTGAAAACGATGGCTGAAATCAAATGCGGAAAAGACCTTGTGGACGCCTTCAATGATTACTGGTTCCAGCTATACGGTCATTCCAACACCAGGCATTCTACCCGCAACAAAGACAGCTATTTGGCCGACTGGCTCATTTGGCGGATACGTCGAGTTCGAGAAGCAACTGGCGATCCCCGAATCTATAAAATTCGGGATATGCCACGGGAATACGCGGCGCAGATTTACGCCGACATGATCGCGGCGTTTCCGCTGGAAACCGTTCCGCTCGACAACCCGAGCCTCCCCGTCACGCCGGTCCCTTACCAGGTGCCGTTCAGCGTCACGCCCGAGATCGCGGAGCGAGTGTGGACGCGGTTGCGGGTGATTACCGGCCCGTCCGCTCTGTCCTTGCAGCAAGTCATGGAAATCCTGAAAGACGCAGCGGGCGAATGATCGACCATCGACGCCTTTGTCGATGGGGCTGACCCTCACCTGTCATTTACGATGCGCCCCCTGGCCAGAAGCCCAAGCGCGGAAAGAAAACCAAATGAGCGAAGAAACCAAGCGAGAGATCGGCCTGCGGGTCATCATCATCCCCTCGATCACCGAGGAGGAAGAACGCGCCATGAGCCGGCGCAATTACAAGCGCGCGGTTCTGAACAAGTCGCGGGTCTTCGGGGTAACCGGCATCACCAATGACCAGTTCATTCGGAAGACGATGACGGATCAATTTCTGATCCTGCGCCAGTTCATCCCTAACGGATGGCGACCGGCTGCCATTGAGCCTTGGTTCTCCGATCAGAAGGTTGAGGAGACCGCCATATGGAGAGCGAGGGATGGGTGACCTCGATCTGACTCCTATGCGGATGAACATCCTCCTTTCCTTGGAGGATGTCTCATTCATGACCCATGGGCGGGATTTCCAAACCCTGCTCATCGCCTTCGCCAAGGTGACCGGCGATAATGTCATGTATCTGGACAAGCCGAGGATCGTCGCAAACTTAGGGCAGCTTAGAATCGCCGGTCTGATCAAGAAGAAAGTAACTTTCGGCCCCGAGGTTCGATGGGTCGGAGGCGACCGCTACAAAAAGAAGCATGTATGGTGGAGATTGACCGATGAAGGACACGCTGTTCTCGCCTATTGGCGCACTCTCGGGGATACCGATAACCGGGTTCCATCAGGGGGAATTGGTGAGCCTGTTGCAGAAGCGGGGTCAGAGCTACCGACCGACGATTCGCCGCATGAAAATCAGCGCGGACACGATGACGATGATGGACGATCTGGAACGGAACCGTCCGACGATGAGTGGATGGAAGACGACCCCGGAGATTACAGTGCGAGTTACCGTCCGAAACGTTGGTAAATTCGTCAAAACAATGGATGAAGCAGCGGAGAAGCTGCGGAGTCTTGATGCATCCGCGAGGTTGATCCGAGATGCGGTTGCCAAAGGTAACATGAGGATACGATGAACAAGAAATGGCTCTCCTATTACCACGCAATGGCCCGCCAAGCTGCAACCATGTCGAAGGACTCAACCCAGGTCGGTGCCATCCTCGTCGATCCCGAAGGGGCGATCATTCTGACGGCCTATAACGGCCCGCCAAAGGGTGTCAAGGACCACCCGGTCCGGTTCGAGCGCCCGACGAAATACCTGTTTGCCAGCCATGCGGAACAGAACCTCATCGCATTCGCGGCACGTCGGGGAATCCCCACCCTCGGATGCAGCATATTCGTCACGCATTGCCCATGCTGCGACTGCGCCAAAAGCATCATCCAATCGGGCATCAAGAACGTATATTACGGCCCCGGTGAAACGAGCATGGACATCGAACGGTTCGACGCGACCAGGGTGATGTTTGCAGAAGCCGGGATCAACGTCACGTTCATATCTGATAATAGTCAACCGGCTGTTGACATACCCGATAATCCCTCCTAAGGAGGGGAAACTAACTTTCCACCGGAGAACTGGAAATGGCTTCCTTAAAACTGATAAAAGAGCTTTCTGCGATCCACCCCGATCTTGGTCGTTGGGCCGCAGAGCTTTCCGAGACGGGTCACAATGACGCCGAAGTCAAGGATCGCCTGGCTTTCATTATGCGGGAAGCCGAGTCCGACCGTGGGGAAGCCGCCCGCCCGAACAAAGTCGAACAGTCGGCCATCGACGCTCTGACCCTGACAGTCGAAGCCATGAACCGCATCATCAAGCAGTTGAACGCCAATGGCTTCAAGGTGGATGTGCAACAGTTCATGCGAACGCCTACCGAGGGTAGTTTCGAGAACATCGAAGTAACGGTGACACGTGAACACGTCACCAGTATCTTCGGGATCACCCTGAAATGAGCATCGAACGAGCCCTTCGCGATGACGGTAAGGCCCATCGGATCATTCTCCGATTCGCCACGGTTACCTATTGGTCCGTCAATACAGCATGCGGATACGACAAGGCTACCAAAGCCGTCCTCGCCCCCTTTAGAGGGTCTGACGAGATGGAATTTTCCATGCCGCATGAAATCGAACTCATGACCAAAGTAGTTCGACTCATGGACAGGTCGTTTTACGAGGGTAAACGGCGGGCAAAGCAAGAGTTTAGGGAATGGCTCAATGGCTAACCCGGTGGTTCCTTTTCAATGGCATGAATTAAAGGACCTAGACAATGGCTGAATACATCATCGGGAAAAACGCCAAACTGTCATTCCCGACCCTTGAGAAGCCGGTCGATATCGATCCTCGACTCCCCGATGTCATCTATCCAGACGGTACGACGATGGACTTCAAGACTTGCCCCCGCAAGTACAGCTTCACAGGTCGCATCGAGAAGGGGCCGGGGCTGAACAAATTCAGGAAGACTTTCGCAATGATGGCAGTTCGCCACAAGGCGACCGGGCGCACCGCAATCGCTATTCGAATATCGCGGGGCCTCATGCTGGTCCAGTTCAACAACATCGCGGCCATGGGCGAACTATCGTCAGGCTGGCACCTATACCCCCGCCACCATTTCAAGCGGAGACGCCGTAAATGAAGGGTATTAAGAAGACCGTCAAAATGTTGAAGGTTCTGGCATTGGCAGAGAAGGCAGTCGCGATTCCATACGTTTACGGTCACAGTGACGTAGGGGATTCTCTGGTGCGAATGCTCAAGGGTGAGACGACGCCTAAGGAAGCCGCCAAAGAAATCGACCTTCTCATTGAGGGCTACCGCCAATGAACGATATTGACGAGGAGAAGCAGGGCGTCATCGAGCGGGTCGAAAAGCTCCTGCGGTTGGCCGCGAAGAACCCGAACGAGCATGAGGCTGCGACCGCTACGGCGAAGGCGCAGGAGCTTCTTGCCGCCTACAACCTCGATCTGGCTGCCGTGGATGAGCATGGGCAGGACTCGGGCGGCAAGCGCATGGCAGAGGCTATGGAAGGCGGCAACCACGATTGGGAGCAGGCTTTGTGGAAAGAGGTCGCTGAACTGAACTTCTGCATGTACTGGCACCAGACCGACTTCCTGCCGACCGCGATGGGTCGCTTCAAGGAATGGCGGAACGGGAAGGTCATCCGGGGCATCTATCGGCACCGTCACAACATCGTCGGCAGGAAGGTCAACATTGCTGCCACGAATGCCATGGCCAGCTACCTCCAAGGCACCATTGAACGGCTCACCCGCGAGCGCTGCGTCCCGGCCAAGATTCCCCTGACTGGCCGGTGGGCCATGAGCTTCCGCGAAGGCATCACCTTCGGCGTGATCGGGAAGATCATGGATCGTCGCGCCGCCTTCATTGACGAGGAGCGCAAGAAGGCCAGGGCAGCCGAGGAAGCTGCGGCGAAGATGGCGACCGCCGACGCCAGCACGTCCACGGCGCTCACCCTCTCGACCTATGTTGAGGAGGAGCATGCCAAGAACTACGACTTCAAGCATGGCGAAGGGGCCTATGCGAAAATCCTGGCTCAACGCGCCGAGCGCGCCCGGTTGAAGCGCGAAGCCGAGGAAGAATATACCCGGTGGGCTGCCGAGAACCCGAAGGAAGCGGCCAAGGAGGAGAAGCGCCGTCAACGTGAGATGGAACGCAACCGTGAGAAATGGCGGAAGGAAAACAAGTACCGAGGCGACCCCGGTGCTTGGAGGGCGGGCAACGACAAGGCCAAGGGAATATCCCTCGATCCCCAAGCCGAGCATGGCGGGGGAAACAGGAAGCGTTTGACATGAATGAGACCGGCCACTTCCGCGCTTATATTGACAAGAAGTTCAGCCCCGAGCATGAGAAAATCATCGCGGCAGTGAACCATATTGTCGAAGAATACGAATCGCAGGGTTTCTCTTTGACCCTTCGCCAGATTTATTACCAGTTCGTCGCCCGTGACTGGATGGCGAACAAGGACAGTGAATACAAGCGCCTTGGCAACATCGTCAGCGAGGGTCGTCTGGCGGGGTTGATCTCATGGACGGCTATCGAGGACCGGGGGCGCAATCTTCGTGGCTACAACACGTTCAAGAGCCCCGCCGAGGCCGTCAGATCGGCGCGCGCCGAGTACAAGATCGATATGTGGGAGAACCAGCCTTGGCGGGTCGAAGTATGGGTGGAAAAGGCCGCTCTTGAGGGCGTGATTGGATCGATCTGCGGCAAGCTCCGAGTCGATTTCTTTGCCACGCGCGGCTACAACAGCCAATCCGAACAATGGCAGGCCGGTCAGCGCTTCGCCCGTTATATCCAGAAGGGGCAGCGCCCCATCGTCTTCCACCTGGGCGACCACGATCCTAGCGGCATCGACATGACCCGCGACAACCGGGATCGGCTGTCAATATTTGCCGGGGTTCCAATCACCGTCCAGCGATTGGCGCTGAACATGAACCAGATCGAGAAATATGGGCCGCCGCCGAACCCCGCTAAGGAGAGCGACGGCAGGCATCGTAAGTATGTGGAAGAATACGGCACCTATAATTCTTGGGAACTCGATGCTCTCGATCCAAAGATCATCCACGAACTCATCGAGAGCAATGTGAATCTGATCAGAGACGAAAAGCTCTGGGATGAAATGCTGGCCAGAGAGGTCAGTGAACTTAGGATGCTTGATGAGGTCATTGACCTCATGGGCGGGAAAGAGAGAAAGTAAGTTTCATGGTCCGTATCCCTGTTTTCATGCGCAAGAAGCGCATCCGTTATATCGAGCAGGACGAGGAGTTCCTTTCCGAACGACTTCTCGGAATCGAAGAAGACGGTGTTGAATATTATCGTCTTCATGACCACGGCGGCTTCCGTTGCTACGCTCCCGAAGGCAAGGGGGAGGCATGGGTTGACCGGCGCATCGAAGCCTACAAGGGCGATGTTATCGATGATCTGAACAAGTCGCTTCATGCGGCGAAGGCTGAATTTGTGAAGCGTGAATCGGGCGTTTCCGAGGACATTCGTGCGATGTCGGACTTGGCCGAGGCTTTGACGAAATACTGGCCGTGGGCCGATTATCGCGTTCGCGACGCTTCGGGGAACGTGGTCTATGGCGAGTTTAAAGTTCCTCCGAGCGAGCGCCCCGAAGCCCCGGTTACCGACGACCCCGGCGCGGCGGCATGGGCGCAGTCGAACGGGAAATCCGACGCCAAGGTTGACGAGGAACTAGCCGAATTTGAAGGCATGGCGAAGTTCGTCGATGGTCGCATTGCTGATAAGCTCTACGAAGACTTTTCCATGCGTATCGGCAGCATCGAAAACCTCGAAGTTGCCGGTGCGGGGATGCGTTTCCACGCATCCTATCTCGCCAAGTTCGCCCATGACATCGCCCAGCATGTCTATTGGGAAACCCGCTCTCGCACTCTGCGCGACCGTGCCGCGATGATCGATGCCTTGGTGCGCGACTCCCACGGCGCGGCAGTCCGGGGAGGCTGGTATCGCGACGTAAAGACCGGCGAGCCTATCGAGCGCAACTTCGGTGAAATGATCGCCCTGGCCCATTCGGAACTGTCCGAAGCCCTTGAAGCCGACCGTAAGGATTTGATGGACGACAAGCTGCCCCAATACCACGGCACCTATGTCGAATTGATCGACGCCATCATCCGTCAACTCGACACCCTCGGTATGCTTCGCGAGCGTGACGCGGCCCGGAGGCGTCTGCCCCCGAGCGTCGGTGAAATCTATGTCGCCAAGCGCGACTTCAACGACCAGCGCGCCGACCACAAGCCCGAAAATCGGGCAGGGGATAACGGCAAGGCGTATTGACCTTCCACGGGGCGGGGGCTAGTCTCCCGCCCACCATATCAGAGCAGTAGGAGAACCTGCGATGAGCGTACCCAAGATCGCCGCCCGCGCGGCTGGAGCCCTTGCGGCTTCTTATGCTCCGAAGCCCATCGAATCGCCAGACGAGACAACCCCTAAGAGAGACGTGCGCAGCGATCCGATCCCCAATCGGTTGTCGGCAGACAAGGACAGCCCGTTCTACAACGCCGAGGTCGCCAGCCAACTCGACATCATTTTCGAGGGCGCGCGGCGCAAGGGCGATGTGCGGGAATATTGCATCGAAGACCCCGAGACAGGGCGCGGCTGGATTCGCGTGGAAGCGCGTCTGGCCAACGGCAAGCCCAGGATCGAGCGCGGTCGTTTCGTCACTGTCCTCAAGAGGGGTATCATCAAGCCTGTCTGGCGATGAAACGGTACGCCTCGAACGGACCTACGCTGCCGATCCGTCCCCCTGAAAAACCTTATCGCATACGCAAATCCCAGAGCAGCGGGAAATGGTACGTGGTGCGAAATCAAGACAACGCTCTCATTGCAGTCAGCCAACCAAGCATTGCTGCGGCGATGAGATTATTGAGAAAGTTCCTGAAATGACCGATCTCAAGAACACCCACAAGCTGATCGCTGACCACTGCGATCTCGACCGTCTCGGAGGGCCGGTGACCCTCGATACGACTTGGGACGAACTCGGGGTGGATAGCCTCGGTGTTTATCAGATCGCCCTCGACGCCGAGGAGCTTCACGGAATCAACCTGGTGGACGACGACATCGCCTACACGAAGAACGTCGGTGACCTCGAAGCCCTCATTGAACGGAAGCTCATGGAGAACCGCCGTGGCTGAAAAGGACATCTCCCCTAACGCAACCAGTTGGCTGCTCTCCCGTGGAGAAATCTACATTAACGAGAGGTATGTCGGGAACAGCCCGAAGATGCAGATCGTTTATAAGTCTGCTCTCCGCGCATACCGAATCTACTTCACCACCGAAAACATCAATCTCGAAAACATCGAGTTGTTTTTCGGAGGGAAGCAGAGGGTGGACTTCCAATACAAATCCTTCAACCCGGTCGGAAAGCAGTTCGACTTCCAGGTTACCGGCGAACTCATGCCAACCGACTTCCCTTTCAAGGGTAGCGACGGCAATGACTGGCAGAGCCTAAATTTCATGCTCACCTTCCACGGCAAGCCTGAAATTAACCAACGCGAGTCGTAAACTAACTTTCCTGCAACACCCTGTTGACGCAACCCAATACCGAGTCTAAGAACAGGCTCATCTAAAGCACTCGCAAGGAGAACACTGATGGCGAGCATCAAGGAACTTTCTAAGGGCAGGTCCGACGTGTATCTGCTTCGTCCCGACCAGCTTTCCGTGAAGGAGAACTGGAACGGTCGCGATCCCGAGCATCCCGAGAACATCGCTCACGTTGACGCGCTGGCGCAGTCCATCGCTGCCGAAGGCGTCAAGGAGGCCCTGACGGTCTATCTCGAAGGCGATAACGTCTATATCGAAAACGGCCACATGCGCCACGCCGCCGCCCTCAAGGCCATCTCGGAATACGGCGCCGATCCCGATATGCTCGTCCCCGTCCGCACGACGCCGAAGGATGCCAGCGAAGCCGACCGCATCCTGTCCCAGATCATCCGTAACTCGGGTCGCCCTCTGCTGCCTCTGGAAATGGCCGGCGTCTTCCAGCGCCTTCAAGCCCTGGGTCTGTCCGACGCTGAAATCGGCCGCCGTTCCGGCCTGTCCCGCGTCTATATCACACAGTTGATCGAACTTTCGAAGATGCCCAAGGGCGTCACCGGCCCGGTCAGCGAGGGCAAGGTCTCGGCCACTCTCGCTATCCAGACCATGAAGCGCTTCGACGGCGACGGCAAGAAGGTTGCGGCGGCTCTCAAGGACGCCATCACCTTCGCCAAGTCCTCGGGCAAGGCCAAGGCCACCGCGAAGGACGTGAAGAAGGCTGCTGCCGAGAAGGGCGAGGAGCTTCCTGCCGAAAAGAAGTCCGAACGCAAGGCTGCGGCGAAGGGCGACAAGAAGCCCGCCGAGCGCACCGAACGCAAGTCCGGCCTGACGATCATCTCCGAGACCCGGACTCTGATCGAGACCTCGGACATCGAAGACTTGGGCGAGCAGAGCGACCCCAATGACGTTCGTATCGTCATCGGCCTCACCGAAGCGCAGTACCGCGAACTGACCGCGCTGCTCGACCTCGAAAAGCTCGTGTTGCCCGCCAAGGACGACGATCTGGTCTGACCTCAAACCTCGCCGCCAGAGAGGGTCGGGAGGGAACTGGCAGGGGCCTTCAAGCCCCAATCCCTCCCGATAAATTTTAAACATCGCGAAGGAGAACCGCGACATGACCGACCTCGAAAAAGACCTTGCCACACAACTCGACGCGCAGCGTCAGGCTGATGCCCGTACCGAGCTTGAGAGCCGCGCTGCCAAGGTGCGCCATAAACCCGCCAACGGCCTCGCCATCCCCGGTGATGTCGGCACCGTCGCCCTTGCCCGCACCATGGACGAACAGCTTCGCAAGACACGCGCAGGCATCTCCTCGGTCCAGAGCGAAATCGACGCCGACACCCACCTGATGAACGAAATCTGGGCACGTATCCAGCGCAATTGCGACACCCTGGCCGATCTGCGGCGCAGCGAGTCCATGATCAGCGCTGCGATCAAGGAAGGCTCCCGGCCCGCGTTCCAACGGACTTAACGAACATGGCGTGGTCAATTGGCGACAACTACGATCCGAACAACTCGGAGCCCATTGTCTGCCATTGGCTGCGCACCCCTTACCCGTGGATTGTCGTCGCAGGGGAGCCGAGTCAGGTGTTGCGTCTTGCCGACATAGCTTATACTCGCTTCACAGGCCATGACGCTAAAGCGATGATCGTCATCTACGGCCCTCCGAAGTTGATCAAAAGGTTGGATAAGCACAAATGTCGTCACCTGTATCGGCCCTTGGGAAGCAGCGTGGAGGGGGGCATTATAAAGATCGGCGAATACAACCCGTGGAGTTCTGGGCCGACCGGCGATGGGATGCCTTCTCCGGTTCAATCCTCAAATACCTGACGCGCTGGCGCGACAAGGGTGGGGTCGTTGATCTGGAAAAGGCTTTGCATTTCGCAGAGCTTCGCATGGAACTGTCAGCCGCGTTTACCGTACCGAAAGCAAGTTCGTGCAAATACACCATGGGCCAGTATATCAAGGCCAATGGCATCGGGCAGGCCGAGGACGCGATCCTATACGCGCTCGACGCCTGGGTCAGCGATGGTAAGGGCGGCAACAACCCGCTGAACAGCAACTACAAGGCGTTCATTCGTTTGATGGCGCTCTACATTGAAGAAATTAAGGGGAACCGCTGATGGCCTATCCGAGCAATCAACCCGAAGACTCCGTCGCCCAAGACCAGCTTCGCGCATTCATCGAGCGCATCGAACGGATGGAAGAAGAAAAAGCGGCCATCGCCGCCGACATCAAGGAAATCTATGCCGAGGCCAAGGGCACCGGCTTCGATACCAAGGTGCTGCGCAAGATCGTGTCCATCCGCAAACAGGACGCCAACGAGCGAGCCGAGCAGGAAGCCCTCCTCGAACTCTACATGTCGGCCCTCGGCATGGTCGAAGCTCCCCCGGAGATTTAATCCATGGACGTGCTGTTCAACGACCTGTCCCGCATTGGCTGGACGATTATATCGTTCGGTGACCGTGGCCCGGTGACAGGCTGGATTTGCACGTTGGGGCAGAGCTTCCAATCCCCCGCCGCGACATGGGTGAGTGGGAGGGGAGGCAATCCCGAGAAGGCCATGCGGGATGCATTGGCCAAGATCAAAGCGCCGAAGGCGACCCGCGAGCCGGTGAAACGCCGCCGCTCCCGTGCGGACGAGGATGACATCGTATGAAATCGGTATCGACCATCGCGCAACTCCAAGACATGTTCGACTCGGATGACGGGTTCCGTCACTTCACGGTCGGTCGGAATGCCAAAGGTCAGTACCAGGCGGCCTATGCGCAGAAGAACTCCCTCGGCTACAGCACCGGCCTTAGCTTCGACCTCGGGGAAGCCATCGTTGAGGCCATGAGGGAATACGACTCGAAGGCAGGTTACGTCATCAAAGGCCAGCGCAAGAGTCGGAGGGACGATGACGACCTCATCTGACCTCGTTGAGCGCGCCCTGGCTATCGAAGGGGCGGTGAATATCGCCGTGACGGTCGGATCATCGGGGGAAGTGATCGAATATACCTGTTCGATCCGCCGCAAAGGACTCGCCACGTGGGAAATCGCCCACGGCCCGACCCCGATTGCGGCCATGGAGAAGGCCGTGCAGCGCCTTGAGGACGAAAGAGACCTGATATGAGCGAGAAAGTAACTTACGCCGCCCAAGGGTACTGGCTGCGGGCCTGTGAGATAAGCCATATCGTCCCGTCCGTCCGAACTATCTTTGACGCAGGGATGGCGGAACATGCGATGGACCTATGCGTCGAACTCGAATATCACCCGTTCCCTGAATGGCTCAAGCACCACGCCAAGAAGTTCGCGCAGAGCCGGCATGCTGTAATCACCCAGAAATACCAAACCATCCTTGAGGCGGATCGTGCCTGACATCTCTCTCGTCGTCTCCGATTGCAAGATCGCGCTCCGCAACATGGCCGAACGCGGCCAATTCGTTCACTCGGTCCTGTGCGACCCGCCCTATGGGTTGTTGAGCATTGTGAACCGCTTCGGGAAGAACCAGGCGGCGGCGCGCGTGGAAGGAACTGACGGGAGCTTCGCCCGGTTGTCAGGCGGCTTCATGGGTCGGCAATGGGACGGGAGCGGCATCGAGAACGATCCGACCTTCTGGTCCTTGGTCAAGGGCGTGATGCTACCCGGTGCCTATCTTCTGGCGTTCTCATCCCCCCGCACCGGGCATCGCATGGCCTGCGCTATCGAGGATGCCGGGTTCGTCATGCATCCCTTCATCGGATGGGCCTACGGGTCCGGTCTGCCCAAGCAGAAGGACGCCGAGCTTTTTATCGGCAGGGAAGACCGTGAGCGGGCGAAAGACTGGCGAGGCTACGCATATGGCGCTCAAGCCCGCCGACCGGCCTTGGAGCCGATCTACGTGGCCCAGAAGCCGTTCTCCGAGCGGAATGGAGCCTTGAACATCCTCAAGCATGGCGTCGGGGCGGTCAACATCGACGGCTGCCGCAATGAGCGGGGGAATCACCCGGCGAACTTGATCAGCGACGGCAGCATCGAGAACCATCACCTGTTCGAGCGGCACACCTACGTCTGCGACACCTGCTCCGATAAAGGGTGGGTGGTTGAAGGATACAATGCAGAGGCAATTCAAGCCGCCTGCCCCGACTGCATGGGCGAATGCGGCGATCCCTTCCCCTTTGCCGACCAGCGCGTCTTCTACGCCCCCAAGGCGGGCAAGGAGGACCGTGCAGGTAGCGATCACCCCACCGTCAAGCCAATCCGCCTCCTGCGGTCCCTGGTGCGCCATATAACGCCCCTTGGAGGCACAGTGCTGGACCCGTTTGCTGGAACCGGCACGACGGGCGCTGCGGCAGCCTTGGAAGGCTTTAACTCCATCCTCATCGAGCGGGAATGGGATTACGCAGGCGACATCGCGCGCCGGTTCAACATGGACCTCGGGGTATCGAGGCTGATCAGCCGATTGAGTGAGTGATCGCCAACCCGATGCCCGAGGCGAGCCCTGCCAGGAACGCGCATGCCGCAATCGCCCCCCAAGAGCCAAGCATCGGCAAACTCATCTTCCGGTTGGCGGTAATAGGGATCAGATAGCCAAGGCCGCTCAACGCGACCAAGACGATGATCGCCGTCGTGACCGACTTCTCATTGAACCAATCGGGCGTCGGCATGTAGCGCGAGACGGGTATCCAGATCGCATGTAAGAAGATCGCCATGGACATACCGAAAATCGCCACGGCCATCTGTTCCGCGCCCCGGTGAGCCCCCCGCCAGAAAGATTCCACGGCAGCGAGGAAGGTGACTGCGCACAAGACCCCGAAGACCGCGATCCGCATCGATTCGGCAATGAGACGGGTCCGCTCGTCGCCCAGGAAGAACTCCGCAAGGACGAATACCAGCGCAATCACCAGTCCGATATGGAACAAGCGATTGCGGATCAAGGACTTACCCCAGAGCTTAACTTTGAAAATAAAGTCTTTCACGCCCGTTTCCCTATGAGCTTGATCAGATCGTCATGCAAATTGAGAACCGACTCGGTCAATGTGCGAGTCTCTTGTGCGTGTTTTTCGATGCGAGCGGAAGACCTTTTCGTCATCAATTCTAGGGCAGGCGCGACGGGCTTGACCTCGACATCCCGCAATATTGCGGGGACGTAGGGATTACGCTCGAACCACTTCCGCATGATCTTGAACATCGGCTACGTCCCTTTCACCACGGCTTGCAGCGCAATGGTGTTCGTTGCGATGACCTGCTTGTTGTCATTCAAGACCCCTTCGACCCGGATCGCGGTATCGAAATTGACCTTGTAGGCGGCGAGCAAGGACTCGTAATGCTCCTTGCTTTTCAGATCAAACGCATCCCGCATCTTTTCGATCCGGTCTTCGGCCTTCTGCCATTTGTAAAAACAGATCGCAGCGAGCGTCCCTCCGGGGCCGAAGCTAACGAGCAGGTCTATGATCGATTGAAGTTCCATTGGAACAGTGACCCTCGTTTGACGCAGACCGCCTCATATTCGGCGTTCCGGTCTTTCCCTTGGCGGATCGTATCGTCTGTGTCCTGGGAATGCCAGTAGAAGGGACGAATCAATCCTTCATCTGGGTTCTCACGATTGCACAGATCATCAATCCCGACGATACCCGTCGTCGTCGCGCAGCCGGTCAGGATCGCGGTTGTCAACACGAGACTTGTCACGCGCAGCGCGCGCTTGATCGAGGACTTTTTCAACATTGCTTCGACCTTCCTTTTCACGATCTTCCCACCCTTTACGGCGGGCTGCCCCGAGGGCTCCAATGGAGAGGACTGCGACGGCGGCTGCCAGCGCGCCACGCCAGCCCACGACGCTGACGAATTTGGCGATTGCCCCCGCCACAAGAGCAGCGAGAGCAATCCAGACCCATAGCGGCAGCCAGGAGCCGACTACAGCTATGAGGTCAAGCACGTTCGGCATTGGGGGTCTCGGCCAGGTTCAGATCGTCAACCAGTTGCGCGCGCTTACGGTTGGCGAAATGACGCCAGGCGAGTCCGCCAACGGTCATAGCAGCCCCGCCGATGATAAGGGCCACGATGAACCACTGAATATAAGTGCTGATCCCGGCATAGGGCTCCAGCGCTTCCCGAGCTTGTGTCAGGACGACGCCGACCGTGACATTCGAGGCCCCGGTCGCGCTGGTCGCATCTGCGGCATTGGCGGTCGGGAGCTTCTTGGCGTCGGTGATCGGGGCCTTGGCCGAAGCATCGCTGGTCGTGACGGCCTTGCCTTCGATCTGCTTCCCTGCGGCCATCTTGAGGGCCGTTTCACGAACCTCCTTGACACGGCGAGTCCAGCCTCGCCCGAAGGTCGAGAAGGTGGACAGGGCTTGCAGGAAGGCGAGGCGACGATCCATCACAGCGTTGATAAGCTGCGGGATGTTCGGATGGTCCTCAAGGGCAGCGAAGGTCAGGTTTCCGATCACGCCGTCGATGGTGCCGGTGTAGCGGCTACCGAGGGCGCGCTGCAACCACTTCACAGCCTGACGGGGACCGGAGTGAACCGCGCCGTCGAAGATGATGTAGTCGATGCCGACCGGGAGACGGTCGCCCTTGATGACGTTCCAGTAGAGAGTGCGATAGATCGCATCGCGCTCGCTATCGAGCATGCTGAACACGTCGCGCGCAGGCTTGCCCACCGAAGCCAACCACGAGTTGAACGTCCGCTGGATCACACCTTGATTGGTGCGCCCACCTGGGTCTTTCGGATTGTCAACCTTGCCGCCCTCGTGAACCAGCACATGGGGGAGGGCAATACTGAAACGCGACATGTTCGTTCTCCTTGATTGGGCCGATTAACCGGCAGCCGTTTCCAGCGCTTCGATCCGGTCGCGAAGGTCGGAAATGACCTGCAACAGCGATTGAGTGGTGAACGCGCCGCCCTTGATGTCGCCGCCGCTGGTCAGGTAGGCCGCGCCCTCGGTGATCTCGCCAGCGCTGACGACGCTTTCGCCATCGACATTGCCGAACATCAGAACGCCTTCGTCGTATGCCGGGGCACCGGGCACGTCGCGGTTGTAGCAGGTCTTGAGATAGCCGAAATCGACATTCTTGCCCTCGAACTCGTAAGTGACCTTGCCACCCTCGGCCACGATCATCGGATCGGCCTGGGGGTACATGTCCCCGACTTCGACCGATGCGTCGTAGAGGAAGATGAACTGCACGCCGACGCTTTTCGTTGCCGTCGCACCGTCACGCCATGAGTCGCGGGCACGGGGAGCGCTGGCAGTCCCCTCGGTATCCGGGGCAGTGCCGCCACCGCCACCTTCGCCAGCGAAGTCATCGATCTTCTTGAAGTTCTCGACCAGGGCCTGTTCGGTCGGGACGTGACCCATGAAGTCGAGAGCCAAATCCAGATTGGGGGTTCTGTTCGCCATAATTCCAGTTCCTATTTTCAGAGGATGAGAAACGATTACCAGATCGGAGCCTAGTACGCCAGCACCGTCACCCGGACAACAGTGCTGCCAGACGCCCGCACATAGACCTTGGCGTCTTCGGGGAGCCCGCCGAGGCCGAAGGTCGATGGAACCTTCTGCATGTTCGAGGACAGGAGGATCGACGGGGCTTGGAGGCTGTCAGGTTCGACGGCACCGACATGGACGAGGATTTCGCCTTGGTTGTCGAATTGAATGCCGACGTTTCGCTTCCCATCGGAAACCAAAGTCCAGCCCTGATTATTGAGATTGTAGTCGGTTGTGTAGTCCATCTCGGTCTCCTATAGGAATTTGTCTCCGTAGCCGAACTTGATCTGGCTGCTAAGCTCGAAGCTATCGCTGTTTATACTCGGGAAATAAACGGTGGAGGAATTTCCTTCGTCCAGTCGAATGACGAGATTTGCCGCAAAGGCAGGCAACGCCAGATCGCCATTGGCTTTAAGTATGAGTTTTGCTTCCGACTCGGATGTGAAAGCCGGGAGCGTCAGATCAGCGGTAAGTAGGTATTGGAGCTTGACTTCTGAATCCGACGCGAAGGCCGGGAGAACTGCGTCCACCCAAACCTTGTTCACCACATCCGCCGACGCCTCTGCGGTGAAGGCGGGGAACATCAAGTCCCCGTTGACGAAGCTGACAAACCGGACCTCGGCGGATGCGCCGAAGGCGGGGAGGGCGATGTTGCCGTTGAGAAGGCGGACGAGGCTCAACCCGCCGCTCGCTTGGAAACGGGGAAGGATCGTATTGGCGCTGACGATAAGCGGGTATCCGAGTTCGCCACGGAAGCCGAATGCGGGGAGTTGGGCATCGCCAGCCCCATGAATGTCCTGCCAGACCTCGGCGGCAGCCGTGAGGGCGGGAAAGTTAGTTTCCCCCTCAATGTGGATGTCCTGCCAGACCTCGGCGGCAGCCGTGAGCGCCGGGACCCTGGCGTCCACTTGAACACCGTTGGATAGACTCAGTTCCGCCGACGCTGCAAACGGGGGGAGAACTGCGTTACCCATGGCCCCAACGGGGACGTTGACGACGCCAGACGCGGAAAACGTCGGTAGGACAAAAACACCGACCGGATCATATTGCGGATGATCCGAATTGATCTCACCTTCGAATGCAAAGGCAGGGAGCCTTGCGTCACCGACGATATGAATGTCTTGCCAGACCTCGGCAGACACGGAGAAGGTCGGAAGGATCGCGTCAGCGTTGATGAGTCCTGCGGGTCCGCCCTCACCCGATCCACCGAAGACGGGGAGAAGCGCATCCCCGCCGACCTCAATGGTCTGATAGACCAAAGACGACCCGGAGAACGTCGGCAAGGCAGCATCGCCTTCACTTTCGATGGTCTGGAAGACGACTGCGGAAGCGCCGAACGCGGGCAGAACGGCATCGACCCAAAGTTCGGGATCGAAGATCAGATTCGCATCTGCTGCGAAGGATGGCAACGCCAGTTCGCCTTCGATCTCCCGACCTTCGACCTCGATGACACCTTCGGCACTGAACATGGGAAGGAGTGCGTCCGCCAGGACGACCAGAGGCGCTTCTGTGCGCCCCGAAGCAGAGAAGATCGGCAGAAGGATGTCGCCATTAGCAAAACTGATGAACCGAAGCTCGGCGGATGATCCGAAAGAAGGGAGGACGACATCACCATAGGCGAGCGGCGGCGGCTCATCCCAACTGACATCGAAGATGTTGACTTCTATGTCAACATGAACCGGGATCAGATCGGTAAAGATCGCCTTAGGGGGCATCGGGTTCGGAGGGAACACGCCTGCGTTGCCCGACGCCTCGAACATCGGGAAAGTAAGTTCCCCTCCGATCTCGACGGTATGATATACTGTCGCTTCGGCGGCGAAGGCTGGAAGAAGCGCTTCCACCGAGCCTTCATTCGGATGACCGGCCCATGCCTCGGCAGTGAACACGGGCAGGGTGAAGTCGCCAGATGCAGATCGGCCTATAGAGAACGTGCCGCTAGTGGTGAAGGTGTGAACGGTATCTCCTTCAACGGAGGTTATCGTGCCGCCCGTAGCCTTTGGGGGACCGCTATAACGAATAATGACGATGCCTGTTCCACCCTGACCCCCTGGGTAATTGGCAGCGGGGGTATTAGCACTCGCTCCACCACCACCGCCGCCAGTGTTGTCGGCTCCGGCATTGCCGGCACCGCCCAACGAATTTGCACCGTCGCCACCGCCCCCAAGCCCACCAGCCCCGCCATTTAGAGCGGAGGCATTGTAATTTCGACCCCCGCCCCCACCGCCACCGAAATATTCAGTTATTCCGCGTATATCGGACTCTATGCCCGCACCACCGGCACCTGGCCCGCCGACGACGCCATTTCCGCCCCTCACGCCAGCCCCGCCGCCCCCACCACCGCCAGCGGTGTTCGCAGTATTATTCGCGCCGTTGCCACCAATGGTCTTGTATCTAAAGGGTTCGGTCGGCCCAGGACTACCTGCAACAGTAACGCTGCGGACAGCGCCACCGCCAGAAGACCCTAGTGGAACTGTAGGACTACTACTCGTGGAAGCAGTCGCAGTATTGTTTATGAAACCTCCACCTCGACCACCGCCTCTGGCGGTTATGCCGGCGAAAGTCGTGTCTTCGCCTTTTTGAGCAAGGTAGTCTGCGCTATCCCCTATATAAACCGGATAATCGTCGTTTTCTTCGAGGTCGATGATGTTCTCATAAACTTCACCGCCGCCACCGCCGCCAGCGGAATACGCACTGTTCATGTTAGTTGTCAGCGACCCACCGGGACCACCGCCGCCAACGATCAAGACTCTTGCGGTCAAAGCCATTGTTATTAAACCCGTAGCGGTTAAGCAGTTGCGACAACGAGGCCGGTTTCATCGAGCGTGACGAGTGCCAAGGAACCGTTCTCGATGGTGACTTCGACCGGAAGATCGAGGCGGATGAGAGGGCGATCCCCGCTGTAGATGATCGCGGATCGGAACGTGATGTCTCCCCCTGCGATGGGGCAGTCCACATTGTCACCAGTCACAATCAACTGACTCGGTGACAGCCGATCCACGGCAAGATTTTCCAGGTCGATGCCACCCTCGGGCCACCCGAAGCCAAAGACTTCCTCGCCACCCGCGAGAGCGTCCGCAACAGTCAAGCTATCGGGATCGAACCCAGATAGATTATTGGCGAGCATGATCTTGGCATTCGTCAGATCAGCGGAACCGAGAAGCATGTCGATTGCCGCAGCGCGATAGCCTTGGGCGAGCGCGATCAATTGGGGAACGTGGTCGCTGATCGCACTTTTCTCAACGGCAGCCGGAAGATTAGCGAGCATAGTCGTGTTCGGCGTGAAATCCTGACCGTCGCGGATCAACGCGCGCCGGGTAACGGGATCGATGAGTGTGCTGCCATCTGCGAAGAACAGAAGATCGCCGCCAATGTCAGCGTAATCGGCAAGGGGAAGGAGGTCCGATCCCGATTGTTTGAAAATGCGAGTGGTATATTTTGTCAACCCGCCATCGTCATACTGCATCCCGACCGCAACATAAGGGCCGAATATGGCGCTGGAAACAGGCATATATGGGAGAGCCGTCCTGTGTATCGTAAAATTTTCCGTTTCACAAATGACGATCTCGTAGTCTAGGCCGGTATTCAAAAGATATGCATAATTTCCGACAATCTTCGGTTCACGCATAAAAGAATCTGGAATCGATGTGAAGAAATTTAGTCTGACAACACCATGGCCCAAAGTAACATCGGAATAGAACATGTCGCGAAGATAAGCCCGACCTGTCTTGAGAACTTGCAAAAACAGTTCGCCGTCTTCCGACAGTACTCCTTGAAATATATCGGGATTGGTAGTGGTTGAGTTACTGACATAAAGCGAGCCGTCGCTGACATTCCAACGAGCCCTGTACCAACGAAGATTGGTTGGGAACGGGGTAGTTAGAACATCGAAAGTCCCATCAAGCCGAACGGTTTTGTCGAGGTCGATATAGTCTCCTGCGACGATGACCGCATCATACCGCCCCGTACCCGATCCGGTTGCAGCAACAACCGTCGATGGTGCGCCGAAACCAAGCGAGCCGTAAGGCACTCTACGAAGTTCCCCCCTCGCTTGATTGGGATTAGCGAAACCGTACCACAAAAAGTCAGTTTCAACCGATTTCCAAAACATAGGTCGCGTATGATTCGCCACCTTCGTTGCGGGAAGGGTTCCCAATTGAACAAAGGCGGCACCGGCTTTCCTGAAAAGCCAAAGCTGATCCTCGGTGAGAACAGCCAAGAACGGTTCACCAGTGCGCGCCATTTGTTCAATCTCCAGGGAGTTTCCGATCAGCCCTCGGGCTGCGTCACGGTCAGCGACACGACGGTCACGTCGATGCCGCTGATGATGGCCGTGGACGAGAGCTTGAGGTCGCCTGCGCCGTTGGTGTCGGTCACAGTGCCTTGCAGTACGGCAGCTTCGTCCCGGTTGTAGATGCGGAAGAAAGTTGCCGTGCCGGTGGCGCTGGCCTGAACCGAAGAAACGGGGTTTGCGGTCGCTTGGGCACCGGGGTCAATGTCCACGGGCGCACCGAACGACGGATTCGGAAGCTCGAAGGTCACCAGCACCGGCTGCGCGGCAATGGCGTCGTCGGCATTGGTCGGGGCCGTGCCCCCATAGATGACCAGTGTTGCCGGGTCACCACCATTATCGATGAAGTCGGTGAGGGCGGCTACAGCCGCGATTGCAGTGAGATTGGCGATCTTGATTGCCATAGTTGGACCTCTGGGGTTGGTGTTTGGTCGGTTATGGTTACCAGACCCCAGAGGATTTGACTACCGCTCGAATGCGACATTCACAGAGACACGGGCCGTTCGAGCGATGACCCTGATGGACTCACCATCTTCGGTCTCCATGTTGGTCGGAGGCGGCTGGCCCGGTGGATTCGGGGGAACTGTCCCCGGAGGATATTTCGACGGGTCAACCGGCCAAGGCGTCGGCGGATAGATCGGCGCGCTTGGCGACCCCGGTAAGCCCCCTTGACCAGTACCTGGCTGGCTTGGATTGGAGGGATACGACACGGAAACTTCCCCGGTATTCGGGTTGTAAGAAATCCCGCTAGGAGGCTGACTCGGCTTTGGTGGCTGGTTCACCGGATCATTGGGGTCGTACATATCGGGAGGGACATCAGGGAATAGTTCAACACTGTCCTTGATCTCGCCTTCACGCGGCTTCTCGGGGTCTTCTTCATCCTCGGGACCAAGCTCAACAACGATGACCTCATGCTCGTCAGTGACGACGATGAAGCCGGTGCAATCGTCAAGGGCAACCATGTCAACAATGTTGCCGTATTGCTCGAACCATTCGATGTTGAAGGGAGGCTGCTGAACGATCTCGTTTCCGACGCGCTTGTAAAGTNNCAACGGACCATTGGCCACAATGATGTCCCAGCAATTCGTGAGGGCGACCGGGCCAAAAACAATGTCCTCGGAGTCGCGCTCGACAAATTTCATGTCCAGTCCAGTGAACTGATACAGCTTCAACGCTGCTGGTCTGGAATCGGAATACTGGAACGTCGAAACAAAATAGTCGTCCCATCCGTAGTTCATGAAATTGTTGGCAAGAGCAGGGTCCGTGACTTCGCCAGTCAGATCGAACAGGCGCATAGCGCCATCGCTGCCGTCATAGACATAGCGGCCTTCGATGGCGTCATCCGGTCCAGAGGTTAGAAAGTAACTTACAGCATCCCCGACATCACCCCGGAAGGCGATGTTCTTGACGCTGAACCCTGCGGGATGATCTCCCATGCCAGCGAGAATCCAAGCAGTGCCGTTGCGCTCGTAATAGCTGACATAGGTTCCGAGCGGGCTGACGTTCTCCCGATTACCCGCATACAGCGTGTTGGTCCCGGTTTCGGAATGGGTGTAGGCGACGACCGATCCGTCTTCGCTCGCCCCGAAAGAACCGATCCCGACGCCGTTGGTCGGAAAATTGTCGTCGTACTCGGGCATCGGGATCGCAGATGTTGAGGTTATGGTGTCCCCGGCCAAGACATAAGGGACAAGAGGGCTCGACCCCCCGCTCGACGCCCTCGAAAGCAGGATGGGATCACTCGCCGCCGAGCCGAGCCAACCGTGGAAAATGGATGGGTCCATATTAAACGACCCGGAACTGACTTCGTATATGTCACCCACCTTCGACATGTATCGACCAATGCCGTTGGCGTTCAGAGCGATCTTGCTATCGGGATTGGAATACGGCGGGGCTTCGAGGAAGCCGGCGGTCCAACTGGACTGATTACCCGCGCTAAGCTGAACGTCGGACGTGATGGGCCACGTTCCCGTGTCGATGACCGCCCATTGCACCAGACGATAAGGCGTTCCCGACTGATGCGTGACTGCCAGGAGAACCGAGTTGTCCGGGCTGAAACACATCATGAGGTTGTAGCTATTGGCAGCCGGGACGATCCGGTCATTGGCGAAAACAGCCGGGGCCGATCCGGTCACATACATGTCCGTCGCCGGGTTATAGCGCAAAGCGACGATCTGCGTTCGATTGTTCGAAGCAAGCTGCATGCGCATCGCTACGCGCATGCCGTCGTTGCTCTTAACCATCCAGCGACCGGCAAGGTAGTTAGAATTTCCGAAGACCGCCGCGTCCGCTCCGCCGAATACTTGATGCTGCCTGGTGATCAGTGGTGCAGAGAGCAGTTGATAGAAGATATGATTGTTGACGACGAAAGGTGCCACATACAAGTCGCCAACGGCGAACTCGTCGTCCATCGCAAAGGACGAGCCGAACCGCTTATAGACCTTGACCGATCCAGAAACCAGGCCCCTGTGTAAGACGAAGAAGCTGCCGTCATCGGACACCCCGCTAACCGTGTAGCCGGGATCGAGGAGAGAGTTCACCTTCCGATAGGAGTTACCGTTCCGCCGATAGACATTGCTGCCTGCCGCCGTCTGCTCAACGAAGATCGATCCGTCCCGAGCCATGACGATGTTGGTCGTGGAGGGGTTCTCCTCAAGCACCTTAACACCCGCCGCAACGCGATCTGTGACGACCAAGAGCCCGTCTTGATCCACGGTGAAACGAACCTCGGACGGACGTGCCACGATCTGCGGATCGAACGTCATCGGCGTGGCGGTGAACGCCTCGGTGTCGTACTGTGTGACCTTGAGGAACGGGTCAGCCGAGAAAGCCTGTGCAATATGGGTCAGCGCCATCAGAGGTCACCGTAGAATCGAAGGGTGAAGCTAAGGCCCGTTATACCGTGGATGCTGTCCGGGGCCATGATCGTCAGAATATCACCGACATCGAACCGCGTTGCGTTGATCGCGAAGGTCGGGGACGTGATGCTGCTGTTAAAGCCAGGGACCGAGATGGTTCCGAACTGAACATCGTTGCGGAGGAGTCGGAAGATCGTCATCAGATCAGGCGTCCGATTCCGTTGCGGTCGCATTTGCGATTTCCGTTGACCCGCCCCCAACACCATCGACTTGTGGATGCCGAGGCTGGCGACCGGCTTCTTGGGACGCGGGAAGTCACAATCGATGCTGACCTCCATGGCCCCGCCCGATGTGAAATTGAACAGGTGCCGCCAGCCAGTCGCCGTATAGATCGCAAAAGCGGCGTCGGCTCGTACCGCGACGATCATCCCGACCCATGGCTCAATGGTCCTCGTGATCCGCCAAGCCCAAGTCGGAGGATCGCCCTCGAAGTTGTAGGCCCAATATTCAATGATCCCGGTCGAAGGATTGATCTTAGAATAAGGCGGGTTTTCACCAGGTAGTCGGAAATCAGGATCGCTCTGGGGAACGCGGCGATAGTCGATCACCAAGGGATGGGGGCTATCGCTTAGTATTTCCAGATTTTTCAGGAAGCCGACATCGTATGGCGTCTCCCCGAACTGCCAATCGTACTCGATTCCGAAGGGGAGAATTGTCGAACTCATGTGACGTTATACTCCCGGCGACCATCCAATGTGACGCAGAAGTCTTCGATCCCGTTGGCGAAACCCGTTCTTATCGTCAGAATGTCACCTTGGTTGAATACCACGTCCGATGGGATGACCACGGTTCCTTCGTTCTCGCCGCTCGTAAAGGTGACCGTACCGATGGTCGTTCCGTTCTTGGCGATGACCAGATCGGCGGTCCCATTTGAAACGACGTTTGTGTAGGCGGAATGGGGGCCTGCGGCGAGGATTCGTTCCGGGCCGGAGGTAACCCTGCGCAAGAAGAAATAGCCGTCACCGGGCTCCCCAGGGTGAAAACTGCTGATGACCAGATGGTCGTTTGGAGGCGGCGCATTCAACTCGAACGCCGTGGTCCATGCGTTCGAGGTCATGACGGCGATGCTGCTCGTGTCTTCGACCAAGAAGGTCAGGCCGTTGCGCGGGGTCACCACGTCCCAATCGTCACCGCCATTGCTGATGAGGATCGAGTCTGCATGAGCGTGTCCTGGGGGCGAGATGTACATGTCGCCGACCGGCGCATCCTCCGGGGGAATAGCCGTGCGGGACTTTACCGATCCGCCGATGATATAGGCGAGCTTCTTGAGGTTCCGATCCATGGGCGGCTTCCACGTATGGCTGCCGTAGGGGAAACCCCGCTCAAGGTTCATGCTGCCGATGCTGTTATAGGTCGCCATTTATTCGTACCCTTCCCAACCACCATAACCCATGCCGTAGTCGGCACCAAAGCCCTTCGTCCGCAACGTCAGGCGAATGCGATGACCTTGCAGGGATTCCAGCCCGTCGCGCTTGGAGATGACCTCGATAAGCACGTCCTCATGAGGCGCGTAGAACGAGTCCTCAAGCTCGTACGACGTGCCTGTGAGCCCGGTCACGCGACCGTACTCGGTCTGGCCGTTCGGGGACAGGATGATGATCTCGGTCGTCTGCCCGTCCTCGGGGAGAACGTTGGCGTCGTGCCAGCGGCGAGTGATCGAGTCCTCGGTGTTCCTGTTCCGGTTCGACCAAGTGATAGTTACTTTCGGCTCCCGAGGTCCGACATGATCACTGTAATCGACGTGGCCGAAATAGACCCCATCGACCGCGACGTTGGCAGGCCGATAGGGGAAATGCGGGCGCGCGACCAACTCGAATGTCTGCGGCGGCGCATCCTCGAACGGGAGCGTTCCCCGGCTGGAAATCGACTGTAGGCGATAATCGAACGGGAAGCCCGCCAAGCGCTCATTCGTTTCGATACCGGAGAAGGACGGGGTGAAGATGCGAACCGGAGTCCCGACCGGCCAATCCTTGGGCGTCGTGTCCCAGATCGCACGGATGATGCTCCATTCGTCGTCACCCTCGTACGCCTCGAACATGACCCATTCAGTGTCCTTGTCCTCGCCGTCACCGATCATGGCGACTGCCGTTACCTGCGGCCCGAGGCCGCCGACGATCCCCCGCACGGGGAAGCCGGTCGTGGTTTCCTCGGGCACAAGGGGTTCCTCAAGGACGAACCTGCCGACCGTGGACTTGATGCCATCGGACAGCCATTTCTCCTCTCCCGTCGATAGGACGCCGTAATAGTTCAGGATGAACCTGCGAACGTCATAGGGCTCCGGGCTCACCAAGATGCCGGGGAAGGTCCTGGGATACTCGTCATCCGTGATTTGATAGTACCAATCGGACATGGTTTTGGGCAGAGCGATGACCTTGGCGGTGATCGGCCCAGGCACCGAGCCGGGCTCCTCCCATGCGCTCTGCGGCGGCTCGATATAGCTGGCCTCACCGAAGGAGAACAATTCCTCCAAGAGCGTGATGCGGAGCTTGGAATCCGTCTGATCCCCATAGTCGATGTCCATG
>JACYYJ010129142.1_pt2 | contig 29060 bp, 30 predicted proteins | sample 8236861 | NCBI WGS metagenome assembly JACYYJ01 (sample SAMN14103086, study PRJNA606662) | landfill metagenome | isolation source: landfill solid waste | place: India:New Delhi, Okhla landfill site | collected 2017-11-05
GATCTTTTGTGTGACCACAACATTCATCTTCTTCATCTATAGCTTTCTCTTCACTACTACAACATGAATCTATTTCACTCACTTGTGTCGTCATTTCTTCAAACTGTGTATGACAACAAGGCTTTGCTAAATTCTTTGTTTGTGAACTGCTACAACATTTTTCGGCCATTAGCAATGGCCTCCTTTTATATGATTTTCACAAGAAGCAACTTCATTTTGAACATCCAACAAGACTTCATCAAACATCGACAGCAAGTCACGGACCTGCTGGTTACGCAAGCTGTAATAGATATATTTTCCTTGCTGTCTTCCAACAATTATGCCGCAACCTTTTAAACATGCAAGGTGTTGTGAAATATTCGATTGACTTGTGGCAATATCATCTACAATTTGTGATACCGTTTTTTCTTTATTTTTTATGCAATCAAGTATTTGAATTCGTGTTTTATGAGAAAATCCATGTAAAAATTTCACTTTCGTATCCACATCAATCGTTCTCATATGCTCCCTCCTTATATATTAGTTTTGACTAATATGTGATATCATATTAGCATTTTCTAATATGTGTGTCAAAAAATAGATCACTAAAATAAATTAAGAGATAATCAAATAGCTGACTCTGTTATTGTTTAAATGCTGAAAATCGGGTATATGATTAAGAATAGAACATCAAACCGTCTGGTGCGGGAACAACAACGGTAAGTGCACAGCCTAAGGGAGCGACTAGAAAATAACCATCCTAAATGCTACTCAGGCAAGAGTGGTTGTTTGAATGAAATGACAGTATAGCTACAATTAGTGTCGCGAAAGAGATCGAATACCCCCAGAATTAGACGAATAATCTAATCTGGGGGTCATTTAGTGACAAAATATATCGAAGAGCCGAATGTATATGGATGGCTTCTTATCAGACAAAAATTAAATAAATAATAAAAACACTAAGTAAATAAATTAGTGAGCTGACGAACAACACTCTAGCCCATTTTTTCTTATCACTTGCCTTAAATCCTATTAATGCGACAATAAACCAGCCGATATTCAAAACAGAAATAACAAGATAAAAGAACATGCTAAAGGAATCTAGCATAAATGGTAAGATCACTAATAACCCGATATAAATAGCCGTTCGGCGAATCGTGGTCTGATAGCCCTTTATGACAGGAAGCATCTGCAATCCTGACCGTGCATAATCTTCCGACTTTCTAATGGCAATCGCATAAGTATGTGGCATTTGCCAGAGGAACATAATCAAAAACAACGAAAAAGGGATCACATGCAGTGTACTTGTTTCAACCACTGCCCATCCCATCACTGGTGTTACCGCACCAGAAAAGCTTCCAACATGCGTATTCCATGTAAAACGCCTTTTGGTCCAAACGGTATAAACGACCACATACGTATACCAACCAATAAAGCCTAACAACCCTACCTCTATATTAATCGTGAAAAGTAATATTTCCCCAATAATACTAAGAACAATCCCTATTGTTAGAATCGATCGTAGTGACATCGATCCTGTTACAGTCGGTCGGTCCTTTGTCCTTTCCATTAATCGATCGACATCTGCTTCAAGCCAATTATTTAATGCTAGCGAACCGGCTACTAACAAATTACTGCCAACCGTTAATAAGACAAAATCCCCGATATACTCCATAAAAGAGAGCTCATAATATTTTAATGCAATAAAGAAACCAAACAATGCTGGCATCACATTTGCAATCAATACAAAACGCTTAAAAAGATGCTTTAAATCTAACAAGTAACGCAAAATCATTTTCTCTACCCCTTGATATTTACCAAACCATTAATTTTTCTTATTCCACTTTTCGAATCATAATTTGCCAGCTTGTGCCTGTCCCAATATTATAAGCTTTCGCAAAGGATCCTTGGTTAATTGCAATTGCCATATTATCTAACGAATTCACATATAACAGCGGTTCTCCTACATGAATAGCAGCAAATGACCTTTCAAAAGCGATAATATTACTATATACCTTACGACTCTCGTGGAGAATCTTCACTTCTATTTTATCACCATATTGAATATCTAGGCTCAAAAAAAGCTCACGGCTTATATTTGTCCAGAGATTACCAAATCGTACGTCTAGAATATCGATTGTACCATGAATCGATTGCTCGACAACCTTTGGTGAAAAATAAGGTAAGTGAACGATATTGTCTACAGCGAGTTCCTGTCCTACCTCGGTGAACGTGATGACTCCAGCAGCAAGCCTTGCCCCTGTATAGGCATAAATATCCCTTCCATGAAAGGTATGTGATGCACCAGACGTTGGTAGGCGATTGACCTTTTCATCAATTTCACGAATCGCCTCGATCCCGATATTTTCAGCGATATGTGTCAATGTTCCGTTATCAGGTGTCACAATATATTGGTTAGCCTTTGTTTTAACGACAACACTTTTACGGTCAGATCCGACCCCAGGGTCCACTACGGATACGAATACCGTCCCAGCTGGCCAATAGTTCACCGTTTGCCAAAGGCGATAGGATCCAGCCCAAATATCAAATGGTGGAATATCATGGGTATTGTCAAAAATCGGAATTACTTTACTGACATTGTGTGCAACACCCTTCATTGCACTCACTGCCCCATCCTCTAATCCGAAGTCAGATTGTAACACTAATGCATTCATCATGATGATTACCCCCTCCATTATTTTAAACTAATTATACTATTTTCATGAAGGGAATACTATTCATACAATTATTCAAACAAAACAAACCCCCAGTCACCTCAAAAAGCTTTTTTGAAGTCACTAGGGGTTAGCAAAAGGGTTATCCTTTGACACCACCTGCTGTAATTCCTTCTACTAGATATTTTTGAAAGAATAAAAACACTAATAATTGCGGAATAATCGATGCGACAGACATGGCAAACATTGGTCCCCAAGCAGATACAGAGGAAGGATCGGAAAACATCTGTAAGCCTAACGCAACCGTATAAAGCTTCGTATCATTCAAATAAACTAAGGGTGTCATAAAGTCATCCCAAGTCCAATAGAAGGAGAAGATTGCTACAGTCGCTAATGCTGGGATGGTTAAAGGTAAGACGACACGCCAAAAGATCCCGAATGTGCTACACCCATCCATATATGCCGCTTCGTCCAATTCCCGAGGAATACCACGGATAAACTGAATCATTAAAAAGATAAAAAATGGCACCCCTCCAATAAACGCCGGGACAATTAACGGTAAGTAAGTATTTACCCAGCCAATATTATGGAATAAAATATATTGTGGGATTAGCGTTATTTGTTGAGGTAGCATTAAGGTAATAATCATACAAACAAATAATGGTGTTCTAAAACGGAAGTTCACCCTAGCAAATCCAAAAGCAACAAGAGTGGACGAAAATAAGGTTCCAATCACCACTAATGTAGTGACAAATGTCGAGTTAACGAAAAAGGTAGCAAAGCTTAAATCACCGAAGCCTTCCCAGCCCTTTAAATAATTATCCCACCTGATTTCTGAAGGGATTAACGATGCTGCATTCCGAAAAATTTCACTCTCAGGCTTTAAGGAGCTTGCAATGGTCCACAAAATGGGATATATCATCAATAGACCTAATCCCCAGATCGATCCATGATAAATGACTGTTTTCCGTTTACTACTATTCACCTTCATTACCTCCTTCCGATTCATAATATACCCAGCTTTTCGCTGTCCGGAAGATAAATGCCGTAAAAATGGCACAAATCAGCAATAATATCCACGCTAATGCCGATGCATATCCCATATCGAAATGAGCGAAGGCTTTTTCATACAAATAAACTGCATAAAATAATGTTCGATCCATTGGCCCACCCTGAGTGATCAAGAAGCTTTGGGTAAATGCCATGAACCCTTGAATTGTCTGCATCACTAAATTAAAGAAGATAACAGGTGATAGCATAGGAATCGTTATTTTGAGAAATTGGCGAAACGGACTAGCGCCATCAACCGCTGCTGCTTCATACAATTCTCTTGGTATTGCCTTCAAACCTGCAAGAAAAATAAGCATGGGGGAGCCGAATTGCCACACTACTAAAAGGATTAAGGTGGAAAGGGCAAAATCAGGGCTCGTTACCCAGCTAATCGACGGAATCCCGAACAATGATAAAATATCATTAATCGCACCATCACGACCAAATAGCTGTTTCCACACTACTGCTATTGCTACACTTCCACCGAGGATGGACGGCACATAGTATAAGGTTCGATATAACCCTACACCACGACGCTTCGTATGGAACAACATGGCAACAAATAAGGCAAAGGCTAATTTAAGTGGTACACTACCAAAGACAAAAATAAACGTTACCTTTATCGCTTGCCAAAATCGACTGTCATTTGTGAACATGTTTAGGTAATTATCCAATCCAATCCACGTTGGGGAGGATAATAAATCATAATCCGTAAACGAAAAGTACAAGGATGCAAGCATAGGTCCTACAATAAAGCCTAAAAAACCTATTAACCATGGTGCAATAAAGGTGAAACCAACCAAATCAACCTTCCATTGCTTATGTAGCTTGCGACTATTCTGATGATATTTAACGACATCTGCTTGCTCTTTCATTTAGACACCTCCAACCATTAAGGTAGAAGCCACCTCCTCATAAGATGACTTCATATGTTGATTATTTATTTTTGGCTAATATTTCTGATGCTTTTGTTCGAAAGTTCTCTGCTGCCTCTTCAGGCGTGATTTCACCGTAATGAATCGGATCCTGTACTTCATTTTCAAATAATGATTCAATCTCTGTTGAACCTTGTGGATCTGGTGGATCAATTTCACGACTATATTCCTGTGCTAATTCTACATACTCAAACATTTTCCTTCCTGCATCTGTTGCATTTTCCTTTAAGTGCTTACGTACTTCTCCGGCAATAGGTACTCCCCGCTCTGCATTTAAAATTTCATTTGCTTCGATACTATTCGTAAAAAAGCTAATAAATTTTGCTGCTTCCTCCTTATGTTCTGAGCTCTCCGATACCGATAAAAATTGGCCTGGCTTAATATAATGACCAAGTTCGCCACCCTCTAAAGTAGGTTGGAGCATTAAATCCAATGGTCTCCCAGCCGCAGATTCGATGGCGATAATTTGATTGCTGTGCATATCCATCACGATCGCTGTTTCTTCATTCACTATCGGGAATTGCTCGACATTCGTACCCGCTGTCTCAAATACATCTGGTGGGGCTGCACCTCCAGATTCCAGCATATCTACAGTAATCTGTAGGTAATCCACTAATAATTGATCATCCTCATACCCAAGCTCTGTCCCGTCCTCACTATATAGCCACTTGCCATGCTGTCTCAAATAATGTTTAAATCCCATGACTCCTGCATTAGGATGAACCCCATACACACCATCACCTAATTTATCAGAGAGCTGTTTTGCCTTTTCCTTTAACTCCTCCCACGTATAACCAGGCTCTAATGGAGCTACCCCTGCTTTTTCAAACATGGCATTATCCACTACTATGGCATGTGCATTTGCGCCAATATTTACGGCATACAGCTTGTCATCGATAATTCCACCATCAATATAGGTATTCTCAACATCACTTAAATCAAGCGCATTACTATCGACGAAAGGGTTTAAATCGGCTAACAAGTCCTTCGCCACATATTCTGCTAAATATTTATAATCCATTTGAACAATATCAGGTAAGTTGCCACCTGCAGCTTGTGTAGCCATCTTCTCCCAATATCCATCCCAGCCAGTAAATTCCGCAGAAATCGTTACATTGGGATTTTCCTTCATATATAAATCAATCACTTCTAATGTGCGGTCATGCCTGTCCTGTGAGCCCCACCACAGCATCCGCAATTCTACTTTCTCGCTATCTCCACCTGCTTCCTCCGAGCCGTTTGATGCTTCATCATTCGAGCAGGCAACTAATAAACTAATGAATGCTAAAGCTAGAAATAAAAAATACCTCTTTTTGATCATGTGCATTCTCCCCTTTTCATAAAATAATTATGCTTGTTTCAAGCCATGAATATGATCAATGGCATGATTTCCGATGATCATTACGATAAAAAATGTCAAGCTTACCCCAATAGAGAATAACAGCTGTGGAAATGCTAAGGATACATAGATCACACCGATAAGTGCTATGGCAAAGCCAATCGTTTTGATAGGATTTAACATACCTACTATAAAAGCATATTTCATATATCCGAACAGACTTAGTTGATAACGCAAATAAGTTGGAATAATGTACAAAAGGGTAATCATGAACCACACCGACATAATGTACATACCAACACTAATGATATAACCGAAAAGACTATCTTGATTCATAAAAAACTGCATATCAAAATAAATAACAAAACCGATTAATCCGAGTACAATGGCGAGTTGATTAACCTTAACGAAATGAGAGCGATAGCTTCTCCAAAATAGCCTCCATATCGATGGTACATGTTTTTCTGTTAATAGATGCTGCTGCACTTTACAAACCGCCAAAGTCGCGGGGACGATTCCGAATACAATCAATCCAAAAATCGTAAAAAGGAACCATAACAGATTCAAATAAACTAATTGTAAAAGATAAATGCAGAAGACCCTTATGATGTCTGTTAACTTTTCCATACGCCTTGGCACCCCTCCCTTCTATGGTTGTTATTTTTTCTGTTATCTTTTAAAATGAATGAATAAATTAATCATTACATTAAGTATATAGTGACCATTTGTTTAAAAAAGGGGTTACAATTAATATTTTCACTAAAAAGTTAAGCGTTTACATAATTAAGTATCCTTCCTTATGATTTCGTAAAATAAGATACTTTTCGGTCCATGAAAGGAGAAAAAAGAAGTGTACAACATATTACTTGTAGATGATGAGAAAGAAATCCGTTATGGTCTGAAGAACTATTTCCCTTGGAATCACCTCGGCTTTGAAATGGTCCATGATTGTGAGAACGGTGAAAAAGCACTCGAATATCTATCGCAAAATCCGATTGATGTTGTTCTTACTGATATTAGAATGCCTGTTATAGACGGGCTTGAACTTGCGAAACAGATCTATCAGCAACACCAACCAGTTTATACTGTTATTTTGAGTGGGTATCGTGATTTTCAATATGCGAAGGAAGCGTTAAAATTTGGCGTGGTAGACTATATCGTTAAACCAGGTAAATATGAGGAGATTCACGAGGTATTTTCCACCCTAAAGAAGAAACTAGATTCGACGTTAACAGTTCAATCTATGAAAGGAAATTATACCGATAATATCATTCATACGATAAAGAAATATGTGGAGGAGCATTATGCTAGCATCTCACTCGACGATCTAGCTAGTCTATGCAAAATGTCTCCAAATTATTTGAGTACCTTCTTTAAGGAAAAGACAGGGACTAATTTTTCCACCTATTTAACCGAAATTAGAATGAAAAAAGCATCACAAATGTTAAATGATTATGACTATAAAACGTATGAAATCAGCCAGCTTGTCGGATATAGCAATCCCAAAAACTTCACGAGAACGTTTAAGAAATTTTATGGAATAACTCCGAGAGAATACCGCCAATCAAGCGATCATCACGCTAGCTTACAATGAAAAAAATATTAATCAAAAATATCGTTCTTTTTTTGTTTCCTGTGTTAATACCGGTATTCTTACTCGGATCATTTGCTATTTTTATTACCGACAAATATATGAAAGAATCGATTACAACCAATAACCTGAACCTACTTCAGCAGCTAGACCAACAGACAAGCCTTGTTCTAAACGACATGCACCTATTACACTTGGACTATAATTGGAATCCTGAGATCATTTTATCCCTTCAAAATATACTAGACTCAGAATATTTATCCCTTCAACAGAAGCGGAATCTCGAATATGGTGAAGGGACATTACGACGAAAGGAAATCGCCACACCTTATATTCATTCCATCTATATTTATTATAAGAATGAAAAGAATCGTGTGCTCACCTCTACCAATGGGGTTATCTCTATCAGCTCCATGCATGACACGGAATGGTTGAAGGAGTTTGATCCTTCCTCTAATCAGGAGGAGCTATGGATGAAGACCCGAAGCATTTCAGAGTTTTCATTTGAAACACCTGAGCCTGTTATTTCGATTTATAAAAATATCTTTAAAACAAATGCGAAGCAAGCGGAAGGCATTATTGTATTAAATATTTACCAAAGCTATTTCGAAGATTTAATGAATGAACTAAATCATTATGAGGATCAGAATATTTTCGTCTTAGATAAACATCAGCAGAAACTATATGAGAATAAGACGAGTAATCGAATCGATCCATCTGAATTAGATTTAGAGAATCAGGATGAACACTATTCCATCACGCTAGATGGACGCAGATATATTGTCCATCAATTATTCTCTGAAGAATACGAGCTTCGCTATATTTCTGTCATTGAAGACCGTATTATCTACTATATCCCGAATCAATTAACATGGTTTACGATACTATTAGTTCTATTGTCCTTGATCTTAGGGGCTACAACCATTTATTATTTATCTCAAAAAAACGCCAAGCATGTTCAAAAAATCATCTCTATCTTAAATACGACGAGTCAAAATGGAAATTGGACGAAGAAGCTATCGTTTAAGGATAACGAATATCAGCTTATTGTCGAAAGAATTTTAAAAAATTATGTGAACCAAAGCAATTTAGAAAAGGAATTGAAGGAGAAGAAGTATCAGCTCCAAGCTGCTGAATTGTTAGCCCTTCAAAATCAAATTAATCCTCATTTTTTATCGAATACACTTACGATCATCTATTGGAGAGCGATGGCATTAACAGGACAACCGAACAAAGTAACCAAAATGGTAGAAACCCTAACAGATATACTCCATTTCTCGATACGAATGAAGCAACATACCGTCACCTTAAAGGAGGAAATACATCACACGCAAAATTATATTGAAATTATCAAAATACGTTCGGATCATCCTTTTTCAATTATTTGGGATATCGAAGAAAAGCTGTTGGATAAACAGGTGCTAAAATTTATGCTGCAACCGATAATAGAAAATAGCTTGTCTCATGGAATCGATCATCAAGCCAATCAAAAACTAATAATTAAAATAAAAATCCAAGCTATCAAGAACCATGTCCATGTTACCGTTTTGGATAATGGAAAAGGGATACAAAGGGAAAATCTGCATCAATTAAGACGTGCTATCAACACTGAAGCATTGTCATCCAAGCACATCGGCTTAGCAAATATTAATAAGCGCCTCGATCTCATCTTCAATAGTCGCTATACATTACGTATTCTCAGTAAGGAAGGATGGGGAACCTCGATTACGATTGTTCATCCATTGAAATAAGGTGAAAAGCACAGCCTTTTATAAAAAATGCAGGCTGTGCTCTCCTATCACGACTAGAGTCCACTACTCTTTAGTTCACTCGTATTTTGCTTTGGTCGGTACCCCAATTCCTTTATTGCATTGGTGAGATCCCATGGTTTATCGGGATTATCAGAAACCCCATAGTAGGTACCAAACCTTCTATCTGATTCGATTGCTGCAGTAAAAAGATTAATTAAATCTACTTTTGACAATAACGTCCTTTTTAACCGTTCATTTCCTTCTACTGCCTTCAGCTCCTCCTCCTTCGGTACAGATCCAATTCGTATATTAATAACAGAAAGCTCTGTGTTTAAGGAAAAGATAAAGCCAGCCTGCTCAGAGGCAAGCTTCAGTACCCCGTATAAGCCCTTTGCATATGGATAATCCTCTGTTGTAATTTCTCTTCCCAATTTAGATAATCCATTCTCTTCCATATAATCTGTGACATGATTACTACTAGCAAAAATCACTTTCGGTATTTTCTTTGTGTTAGCAACATGCATCGTATAATAGGTCGCTTTAAAAAACACGTCGGTCATTTGATCAAAAGTGTCCACTTCCTCAATTGCCTGACTTGTCTCCATCCGTAATAAATTAATGATCACATCAGTATCTTCAGGAATTTTTTCCAAAAGCTCTTGATATTTGGTAGCATCCACATATTGGTGGGATGCATCAGCTTGGCCAATCGCTCTGTCAAGGTTCAGGATATTGTAGCTGCTTTTCAAGCCATGAAATAATGCTTCGCCAACTACACCCGCCCCACCTAAAATTACCAATTTTTTCACAATATCGATTCCCTTCCAATAGGTAGTAATGGTAGCGAGGAAACTGCAACAAATGGCTGACAGATTTAACTAGTTAAGCTTCCTCTTCACTGTGCCTCGCTACATTGGACAGTTTCGAACTTTTTCTTGCTTCAAAATCTCCATATATTAGACAATTTGTGCTTCCGATCGCCTTCCTAAGTCAAAATGCGGTTTATCTCCAAGCTTCCCCTCTTTTTCAAATTGCCTTTCATACCAGTTACATAAGAAGCACAACCGCCTCTCTATTCCATATCATTTCTTATTTCGGATCAGTTTCACTACTTCCATTAAAATCATACTCGCTAATGCTAGGCCAAAAGCAATGGCGAATTTGCTCAAGCCAAATTCAGCAGGTATATGGAAGATATCACGGGCAAACGGTAGAATCGTAATCGTATAAAGTAAAAACCCAACGAGTACAGCACCAATCACATACTTATTTTGAAAAATGCCTGCACCAATGGCTGTTTGAACATTGGACCTTGCTGGGAATGTTTGTAACGTACGCGATAAGATGAGTGTCGTAAAGGCCATAGCGACTCCCATCTCATCCGAGTGCTGTAAACCGATATAATGAGAGATTATGACCGCAACGCCGATTAATATCCCTCTTATCGTCACAGATCGTAAGGTGCCACCAGCAAATATTCCTTCCTTAATATCGCGAGGCTTTCGCTTCATCACATTCGGTTCTGGTTTTTCTACCCCTAATGCAATAGCAGGAAGTGAATCATTGACTAGATTTATAAAAAGTAACTGTAAGGCGGTAAATGGATTTGCCCAATTCATAATCACCGCGAATAAGATAGCAATGATCGCCCCTAAATTTCCGGCAAACAAATAGGCAATGGCTTTTTTAATATTATCAAATACCGTTCTACCGACACCGACTGCCTTCACAATGGAGACAAAATTATCATCGGTTAAAATCATCGCAGCAGAATCCTTCGCCACATCCGTTCCGCTTCCCATACCAATGCCAATATCCGCTTGCTTCAGAGCAGGGGCGTCGTTAACACCATCCCCGGTCATTGCCGTAATTTGTCCTTTTTCCTGCCATGCCTTCACGATGCGAATTTTGTTCTCTGGGGATACGCGGGCATAAACGGTAATCCTCTCAAGCTTTTCATCAAGCTCTTGTTCTGACATTTTATCTAACTCTTTACCAGTAACAGCAATGTCGCCTTCCTCCATCAAACCAATTTCGCGACCAATCGCTTCCGCTGTTGTCTTGTGGTCCCCTGTGATCATAACAGGCTGTATACCTGCCTTTTTTGCTTCTTCAATCGACCCATACACTGCTTCACGAGGTGGATCCATCATCGCCATTAGTCCGATTAAAACAAAATCTTTTTCATCTTCTACCGATAAGCTTGGATTTTCTTCGTCTATTTTTTTATACCCAAATGCTAATACTCTTAGCGCTTGCTTCGAATAAGATTCATTTTGCTCTTGTAATTTTTGCAACCATTCTGCTGACAGCTCTCGCTTTTCTCCATTCACTAATATATACTGAGCACGCTCAAGCATAACATCAGGACCACCCTTGATGAGCATAAGGGTTTCTTTATCGATTTCGTGTACGGTTGACATCATTTTTCGATCTGAATCAAACGGTAGCTCTGCTTTTCGAGGGTACTTGTCCCTCATCTCCTTATAGGATTGCTTTTTATCCTCTGCCAAATGAATCAAGGCAATCTCTGTAGGGTCTCCTATTTCCTTTTTATCTTCATTAATATAGGAGTCATTACATAAGACGGCTGTTTGCATTAATAATTGTTCACTTTTATCCCATTTATTATCGGAAAAAGGCTTATCCACTTCAGGTAAATAAAAATCGGTCACGGTCATTTTATTTTCTGTTAACGTACCTGTTTTATCTGTACAAATGACACGAGTCGAGCCTAATGTTTCGACAGCAGGTAAACGGCGAATTATCGCATGCTGCTTAGCCATTTTATTCGTCCCAACAGATAACACAATCGTTACAATCGATTGCAATGCCTCTGGAATCGCTGCAACCGCAATGGCAACAGAGAACATCAGTGCATCTAGAATGGCCTTTGTCATATCTACATCTGCATCACTAAACCACAGTCTTCCAACTTGAACTGCAAAAATAATGATACAAATCAACAGTATGGCAATCCCTAGCTTCTTACTAAAGGAATCCAATTTACGTTGTAATGGGGTTTGTTTCGCTTCTGCTGTTTCGATCATTTCGGCAATTTTACCAATTTCCGCTTTTTCTCCTGTAGCAGTGACAACAAATGTCCCCCTGCCATTGACGACGAGAGAACTACTAAAAACCATGTTCACTTGATCCCCAATCGTCACTTCTTCCTCTAACGGGGCTGTTGTCTTTTCAACTGCATCTGATTCACCTGTTAGCATCCCTTCGTTTACTTTAAGAGACTCTGCTTCTAATAAACGACCATCTGCCGGAATGTAATCACCAGCCTCGAGCTTTACAATGTCTCCTGGTACTAGCTCTCGTGCCATAATGGTTTTCGTCGAGCCATTGCGTACGACCTTTGCTTCAGGTGCGGACATATCCCTTAATGCATCCAATGAGCTCTCTGCTTTTTTTGTCTGAACAACACTGATAATGGAATTTAACAAAATAACGAGGAAAATAATGATCGATTCGATCACTTCACCTAACACGAGCTGGACGATCGCTGCAATGAGAAGAACTACAACCATTGCATCCTTGAAGGTTTCTAAAAACAATTTCCATGTGGGGACCTTCTCTCTATCTGCTATTTCATTATATCCCTCTTCTTCTAATCGTTTTTTGACTTGATCCTCCTGGAGTCCTTTCTTATCAACCTCTAATTGTTTTAAAACATCTTCCTTTGTAGTCTGGTAATGGTGTTTCAATAGTTAATCCCCCTTGTCGTTTTCTAATGTTACACATACTCTTTCAATTCGATAATCCGTGATTTCCACAATCTCAAAGACTAAATTTTTATAGGTAATAGTCGGTAACTCTTCCTTTTGCGGTATATACCCTAATTGGCTCAAAAGAAAACCATTTAATGTTTCAAATTCTTCTGTAGGAAGCTCCACCCCGAACATCTCCTCTAGTAAATAGAGATGTGTTGTACCATCTACCTCAAACTGATGCGAATTTATTTTTTTCCAGCCAAAGTTCTCCTGCTCTCCTGGGAGATGATGCTCACTACTAATTTCCCCAACGATTTCCTCGATGATATCTTCAATTGTTACCATACCATCAATTCCCCCATATTCATCGACAACCATAGCAATATGAACATTATTCCTTTTCATCTCACGAAATGCTTCGTCGATTGACTGTGATTCGAGAACAAACAGTGGCTTTCTCAAGATAGGCTTAATCGATGGAGAGTCACTACTAGTCATGAGAGAAATCATATCTTTTGTATGTAGGACACCGATGATATGGTCGATATCTCCTTCATATACAGGAAATCGCGTGAAACGCTTATCGTTCATGAGCTGATAGATTTCTTGTATCGACATGGTGATATCAATTGCACTTATTTCCGTACGGTGTGTCATAATATCTGATACTTCTTTATCATTTAATTCAAATATGTTATGAATCATCTGTTTTTCATCTACTTCGATCGTACCTCGTTCACCACCAATATCTACTAGCATGCGAATTTCCTCTTCATTCGCCTCTTCTTCTTTGGCATTTGGGTCAACTCCAAACAATTTCACGACAACATTTGTAGAGAAATTAAGGATCTTCACAAATGGTGAACTTATTTTAAATAGTATCATTAATGGAGAGACAACGAGATAAGCAATTTTTTCGGCCTTTTGCAATGCCAATTGCTTTGGGACAAGCTCGCCAATCACTAGCGTAAAATAAGATAGTAAAATCGTAATTCCTACAACTGATATCGTTCTTAATAAGGCCTCAGAAAGGGGGATTCCAACCGATACTAGCCATTTTGCTAAAGGGTCTGCAAAGCTATCTGCGGCAAAGGCACTTGCTAAGAAGCCAGCAAGCGTAATACCAATTTGAATCGTAGCAAGAAAACGACCAGGCTCCGCTAGTAAAGTCTGAAGCTTCATCGATTTTTTATCCTTTTCTTTTGCTCTTTTTTGAATTTTATTATCATTTAATGCGACTAGCGCAATCTCGGATGCAGCGAAGAATGCATTGATAAGAATAAGAATAACTAGTACGGTAATCGCTAATACCATATCCTCAACCTCCAAATAAAACTGTTATTATTGGTATACCCTAAATTGTTTAAAATACAACCATAGAATGTTTATGATGACACCTGATTCCATTAGTTTTACATAGCAAAAAAAGCCAATATATGTGATAATTAAAGCAGAAATAATATAGAAAGAAGTTGGTATCAGATGCAGTTAGAGATAGATAAATCTTCTTTACCGGTATATGAAGCATTAGCAAGTGATGTTAGATTAGAAATTATCCAATTATTATCGAAAAACAAAATGAACATAAAAGATTTATCGAAGGCATTAGGCATCAGCAGTCCCATCGTCACCAAACACATTGAAAAGTTAGAAAAAGCAGGGATTATTCGGACAGAAAAAATTCCAGGAAAATCAGGCTTACAAAGAATTTCGATCCTTAAGGTTGACCATATCGAAATTAATTTTCCGAAAAAAATCTATCATTCCTTTGCTACCTATGAAACTTCGGTTCCTGTCGGTCATTATACAGATTATCATGTGTTGCCAACCTGTGGACTGGCAACAATAAAGGATTTCATAGGACCAGTAGATGAAACAAAATATTTTATGGACCCAAAACGTATGGATGCACGGATTTTATGGTTCACTCAAGGATTTATAGAATATAAAACCCCGAATTTTTTAAAGGAAGAGGACGAGCTACAACAGTTAGACATCAGTATGGAGATTTCATCTGAGTTCCCGTTTTCCAATGAAGTTTGGCCATCTGATATTACGTTTACCTTAAACAATGTCGAGCTCGGAACATGGGTAAGCCCTGGAGACTTTGCTGATACACGTGGGAAGTATACCCCAGAATGGTGGCCACACAATATTAATCAATATGGGCTACTAAAAACGATTCGTATTACCCCGCACGGTACGTATATGGATGGAGAGCCTATGTCAGATGTAACCATCTCTGACTTAGATACAAGAACAGAAGGCTGGAAGCTTAGAATCGAAGTAAAAAAAGAGGCAGAAAATGTAGGCGGGGTAACCTTGTTTGGCCGAGAATTTGGTAATCATAATCAAGATATTAATTTTAAGCTTTATTATATTTAATCAACAATGTAAACGCTCAATATTTAGTATGGAGAACCTGGTAGGGCCTATCAGGTTCTTTTTTTATACGTTAGGAAACCATAACATTCTTGCCGGAAATAATGCAACGATACGAAAATTTTGAAGTCCAAAGTNNAAAGCTAACGCATCCGCTAAAGAACCCAGCGAATGCGGGTTTCCCTAAAAAATAAGCTAGAAATTAGTCGAATTTTCTTCAAAATAGTTCATTCATAAGGTAAAATGTAAAAAGATCAGTAGGATAATGAAGGGAGGGGTAGAAAACCGATGAAAACGATCCTTATCGCTGATGATTCCGCCTTTATGCGCAAATGGCTACGAAATATCTTAGAAAAGCACGCCTATGTCGTCATCGCAGAAGCTGCGAATGGAATTGATGCGGTGAGGCTTTACCAAAAACACCACCCAGACATGGTATTACTAGACATCATCATGCCGGTTACGGATGGCTTAACGGCATTAAAAAAGATTAAACAGCTGGACCAGTGTGCGAATATCATTATCGTATCCTCCCTCGCTACAAAAGAAAATGTGATGGTCGCCCTTCAGCACGGAGCAAAGGATTTTATTATCAAGCCATATTTTCATAACCTAATCCCTACCTTAGAAAAAATCTCCAAGCCCTAGCAAGCATTTTCCGAAGCTACAAAGAAAATGCTTCTATTCATCTCTCTAAAACTAGTTATCTCCTATTTAGTTAAAATTATCATGAAGAAGTGTGAAGCAAGCAAATTATGGGAATCCTACCTATATAGCCCTTAAGATGTTCGAACAAATCATTACACTTTAGACGTTTTTCACGTTATTGTAATATTATAGGCTTTGGTGAGGAGTGAACATAAATGGAAATAAAAATATCAGATGATGCATTAAATTGGTTTAAAGAGGAAGTCGAGTTAACGGAAGGTGATACCGTAAAGTTTCAAGCAAAATACGGGGGATCAAGCCCTATTCACGAAGGTTTCTCCCTAGCATTTCAAGTGAAGGAGGAACCGGTCGAACCTATCTCTCAAGTAGAGAAGGACGGCATCACCTTCTTTATAGATACAACAGATGCGTGGTATTTCGAGGGATATCATTTATTAGTCAATTATGACGCAGAATTAGATGAAGTCGTTTATGATTATGAAGAGATCCACTAATTTTGGCACCATTGTCCCGCTTTTTTTTAAAGTGGGACAAACTAACATTTATCGTGATTAGAAAAATATTGTGTTATGATTATGTTAAAGTGAGACTTCCAATTTTCCCGATGGTTAACATTGTTTAAAACATCTTAAGGAGGCGTATCTATGGGGGCACAAGAATTCCGCAAGGCGATGAGTAAATTTGCTACCGGAATAACGGTTGTGACAACGGAATTTGACGGTAGTGTTCAAGGAATGACAGTGAATGCATTTATGTCTGTTTCCTTGGACCCTCAATTAATTACTATTTCATTAGATCATCGAACTAATTTTTATGAAAATGCAGATAAAATAAAGCGATTTGGTGTAAGTATTCTTCGTGAGGAGCAACAGGAAATTTCTATGATTTTTGCCAAACAAATCGATAAAGCGTTTCATGATTTTACAATGCTTGATCAGATCCCTGTTATAAATGACGCCTTAACCACACTGGCATGTACGGTGATTAATACAGTGGAAGCTGGCGATCATTTACTATTAATCGCCAAAGTGGATGAGATAAAACTAGATGAAGGAAAACCTATACTCTATTATAATAGTAATTATCACAAACTAGAAAATCCTTAAGCAGGATAAGGAAATGAAAAATCATGACAATTCTCTCAATCATTAAATTATGTGCAACATTACCAAGGAAGAAAGCTCTTTTTCAATTGAATCGTGTAAGTATGCGAGATACACTAGTGTTTTTGTTTTTATTATTCTTTTTTTCCTTTTTACCGAATGCCATTCTTATTATCATCCAATTTGATCCGAGTGTGTCACAACTCTCGTATTCTCAATATTTGCTACAGGTAATCGTTTTTTATCCATTTTTGATGATGTTTCTCGTAATTTCGGGTATTTCGATATTAGCATTAGGCGCATGGCTTATTTGTTTTATGCTAAGGAGAAAGCTTAAATACCAGCAGCTATGGAAAATGACAGGGTTTGCTTCTTTTCTACCGCTATTAGCCTATGTTGTCTTATATTTTACCCCATTGCCAAATATGGCATCAATTACGCTATGTGCTATCTGGTTATATGTACTTGTCTATCAAATGATAATCATTTATCCGACAAAAAAGTGAGGAGTGAAAATCAGTGACAGCTAACCCTTGGAAGATCACATCAACGCAAACAACCCAAATTGATCGGTTCAAGATAACCATCGATGAGATCATGCTCACAAATGAAGAGGCAAAAAATTTCTCTTATATACAGTTTCGTGATGGTGTATGTATTCTGGCCATAACAGAAGATCAAGAAATTATTCTGTTGAAGCAATACAGGCATGCTGTTCAGTCATGGGAATTTGAACTCCCTGCTGGCATGATAGAGGACGAGGAAGAGGCTCTTTATGCTGCCAAACGCGAACTGTTAGAAGAAACGGGTTATCAATCACTGGAATGGGAATCCTTCGACTACTTCTTCCCATCCCCTGGGTCTACAACGGAGAAAATTCATTTGTTTTTTGCTAAAAATGCGTTTAAGGTGAGAGACCAAGCATTAGACCCTACAGAGGATATCTCTGTTTCCTTGATTACTCCAGAGGAAATGAGCGGGATGATTACAGATGGCAGATTTAAGCATGGAGCAGGCTTAGCATGCTGGGCAAAATATATATCAAAATATCAGCATTCATTCCTATTATAAGTAAAAACAGTCTAGCAAATACGCTAGACTGTTTTTTATCTATTCCTGAATCATATTTCGAACCTTTTCTACTTCTTCTTGTGGCACAATGTAATAATAGATACCATCAATTTTTGTACCAGATCCTTGTACCTGATAGTTGGTTATTTTTTTCCTTGTATCACTATAGCCATCAAGTAATGCTTTCATATCATCGAACTGGAGACTTGTCGTCATGTTATTTCCCATCACCTCGATGACTTCATGAATTTTAGTGACATTGGCAATGTTTGCTCCACTATCGATAATGCCAGCAATCACCTTACGTTGTCTTTCTGTTCGGCCAAAATCACCTGCTGGATCTTGTTTTCTCATTCGAACATAGGCCAAAGTTTTTTCGCCATCCATCTCAATAGGACCTTTTGTAAAATTATATTTTCCGTCAGACCACTCAATTTCGTTATTTACCGTAATCGTACCGACAACATCTACTAACTCCTTTAAACCTTCCATATTAATTCGAACAAAATAATCAAGCTCTATCCCTAGGAAGTTTTCTACCGTCTGAACAGACATATCTGCTCCACCAAAGGCATAGGCATGATTAATCTTATCCTCATAACCTTCACCTACAATTAACGTACGTGTATCACGAGGAATACTAACAATCTGCATTTCATCCTTCTCTGGCTTTAAAGTTAGCACCATTAATGCATCCGATCTTCCTTTATCATTACCTCTTTGGTCTACTCCTAAAAGTAGAATATTAAGAGGCTCTGTCGCATTTAGCTTTTTCTTAACCTCTTGCAAATCAATCGAATCAACTGGCTCATGCATTTTCGTATCAACCGTTTTCTCTACATTGTTAATAATAGTCCAAGCATATATGCCTACCCCAACAATAATAAGAAAGATAATGATTAATGGTGTCAAAAGCCACCACTTTTTTTTAGACTTTTTTCGATTAGCTCTCGTTTCCACCTGGTCTTCATCCTATTCTCTTAACTTTAGTCATTATTCTCACATAAATTATAGCACATCGCCCAGAAAAAGTAAGTATTTTTCTAAAGTTGTCAAAAAACAGCTTATTTTGCGAATCCCAAAATAAGCTGTTCTCATGTTCAACAAATTAAGAGTTTAAAAGACTACGATCAGGATAGATCATAATTTTAATACTCGTATCCTTTTCAATTCTAGCTTTTTCAACGGCTTCTTCTATTTGATCCAGAGAATATTGATGGGTAACGATCTGTTCTATATTCATTTCCTGATCACTCAAGCCTTGGATTGCCGCGGGATAGGTGTTGACATAGCGAAAAAGTCCATGAACATCATACTCTGAGTCAACTAAATGCGTAATATCGATGCCAATTTCCTCTGCTGCCGGCAGACCGACGAGAACTATCCTTCCACCTCTTCTTGTCACGGTCAAGACGTCCTGTACTGCCCGCGGATTTCCAGACGTTTCTATTGATACATCCATACCTTTTCCAGCTGTCAATTGCTCTAATCTCTCAGCTAATGATTCCTTAGATGGGTCAATCACAGCAGCTACTCCTAATTTCTTGGCTAATTCTAAGCGAAATGGTACAACATCTGTTGCATAAATCTCTTTTACCCCATATAGCCGAGCCGCTTGTATTGTCAACAGTCCTATTGGGCCAAGTCCTGTAATGAGCATACGATCACTAGGCTTTACCTTTCCCCGGTTCATGGCATGCATCCCAACGGAAAACGGTTCGAGTAATGCCCCCGTTTCATAGCTCATCCCATCAGGTAATGGAAAGACAAAATCACTACGGACAGCGACATATTCCGCCCATGCACCATCAACTGGTGGTGTTGCCATAAAAACCACATCTGGACATAAATTGTAGCGACCTTCCTTGCAATAATCACATCTACCACAGGTCACACCTGGCTCTACCGCAACCCTTTCTCCAACTGTTAGATTTCTGACACTGTCACCAACTGCCACTATATCGCCAGCCATTTCATGACCTAAAATGATTGGCTCCTTTACCTCATATCGACCAATTTTTCCATGCTCATAGTAATGAACATCCGAACCACAAATTCCTATACAGTGTACTTTGATTAGGACCTGATCTGCTTGGATTTCTGGAATCGGTACTTCTTTCACTTCTATATCCAAAGGTTTATTTAATACGGCAGCCTTCATCCTATTGCTCACATCTGTCACTCCTTGTATGCTAAATTACAGGATTCTTTTTCATCAGAGCTTAATCCAACGTCTTTCCTCCGCAGATTGTTCAATCGCATCAAGCAATTTTTGATTTTGGACACCATCCTCAAAATTCGGTGCTGGTTGGTAATCCTCTGCAATCCCTCGGAAAAATTCGTCAATTAAATGAATAAACGTATGCTCATAGCCAATGATATGCCCAGCAGGCCAGTACGCTCCAACATATGGATGCACTTCCTCGGTACAATTGATTAAACGGAAGCCTTGTTCTCCTTCCTCATCACTCGCTAAGTAGAGTTCTAGGTTATTCATATTTTCCATATCCCAACGAACAGAGCCTTTCTCCCCATTGATTTCAAATTTATTCTTATTGCGATTACCATTAGCAAAACGAGTTGCTTCAAATGTCCCTAGTGCTCCATTCTCAAATCGAGCGAGAAACGCTACAGCATCATCCACCGTGACCTCACCCATTTTCGTTGAATCGCCTTTCGCACTTAAACCACCCGTCATTTCACCAATTGGACGTTCTTTAATAAAGGTTTCCATTGTCGCAACAATTTCGGTAAATTCTCCAATCAAAAAACGAGCAAGGTCAATACTATGTGCACCGATATCCCCTAAGGCACCAGATCCAGACACTTCCTTTTTCAAGCGCCAGACTAGTGGAAAGCTAGGATCAATGATGAAATCCTGTAAATAATGAGCACGATAATGGAAAATACGTCCAAGCTTGCCTTGTTCGATCAGCTTTTTGGCAAACTGTACAGCAGGGGCAAAGCGGTAATTATGACAAATCATGTGCTTTACCCCGTTCTTCTTCACTGCTGCTAGCATTTGCTCTGCTTCTTCCACAGTTAGCGCAAGAGGCTTTTCTGTAATGATATGCTTACCCGCTTCTGCTGCCGCAATCGCAATTTCGGCATGTGTATGGTTCGGTGTCACAATATCAATCACATCAATATCGTCTCGCTCCACTACTTTTCGCCAATCGGTTTCATAGCTTTCCCAGCCCATTTTTTCTTGTGCTTCCTTCACGGCCTCTTCATTTCTTCCAGCAATGACTTTTAGCTCAGGCTTTAATGGATTGTCAAAATAAAATGGTAAATCACGATAAGCATGACTATGTGCTTTTCCCATAAATTGATATCCTATCATTCCAATTCTTACAGGTTTACTTGTTATGCCCACCACATTTCACCAACCTTTTCTTTGATTAATGCATTTTTCAATACTTCTACGGCTTTATGAAACCCTTCCTCAACAGACATTAAACTATCCTCATGCTCGATCGAGATAGCTCCTTCATAACCGATCAGCTGTAATGCACTGATGATTCGCTTCCACTCTTCCTCTCCATGACCATAGCCAACGGTTCGGAATATCCATGCCCTATTTAATTCATCACTGTATGGTTTCGTATCAAGTACACCGTTTGCTTTTGTATTTTGCTCATCCATTCCTGTATCCTTTGCATGAAAATGGTACAGTGCCTTATGCTTCCCTAACTCTTTAATGCTGACAACAGGATCCATCTGCTGCCAATATAAATGGCTTGGGTCAAAGTTAACACCAATTTGGTTTCCACAGACTTCTCTTAATTTTAGGGCGGTTTCATTATTGTAGACAACAAAGCCAGGATGTGGCTCAATCGCTACTCGTACACCGTGTTCCGCCAAGAAGTCATTTTGCTTCTTCCAATACGGAATGACGCGCTCTTGCCATTGCCATTCGAGTACTTCAGGGTGATCATCTGGCCATGCAGCAGTTACCCATACTGGATACTTCGAATGCTCTGATTCTCCTGGGCATCCTGAGAAGGTGATCACCGTATTTACCCCGATCTTTTCAGCAAGTAGGACGGTTTTTTCAAATTGCTTATGATGCTGTTCGCTTATTGCTTTGTTCGGGTGAAGGGGGTTTCCATGACAGCTAAGGGCACTAATTTCTAAGTTTCTTTGCTCAAATGCTTCTTTAAAGGCAGATAGCTTTCCTTCATCTGCTAATAATTCATCGGGATTACAATGGGCATTACCTGGATAGCCCCCTGTGCCAATCTCCACCGTCTCAAGACCTGCTTCTGCTACCTTATCCAAAGCTTCCTCCAATGACTTATCACCAAATAGTACAGCAAATACACCTAACTTCATTTCCATCACCTAATCCTTTCTGCAAAATGATTGGTAAAACTCACTCATCGTTTTTATGCAAAATAGTCCTCAGCTATTCCTTCTGGTAACGGCTCTGGCTGTTTGCAATGGCTTGGAACAATATAATGCTTCCCATCTGATGAGGCATCATGTATCCCATGCATAATATCTAACACATGGTAGGCGAGCGTTCCATCTGTTCTTGCAGTTCGTTTGGCTAAAATAGCATCGACCATCTCAGCAACCCCTAAGCCCCGACTATTATCGGTAAACCCATGTGTTAAAGGAACCTCAGTCCAATCACTGTCGTCTTTTCTCCGAATCATAACAGGGCCACCGAATGTATTCGGATCTGGAACGATCATGCTTCCTTCTGTCCCATATATCTCGATATGTGGTAATCGATGATGCCATGTATCAAAGCTCATGACCATGGAAGCGACGGCACCATTTTCAAAATCTAAAACACTATTAATCTGTGTTGGAGTTTCGACCTTAATCTTCTCGCCATACTTTTGTTTACTAGTAATCGTACGTTCCTTATAGGTCATTTGGGCAGACCCTGTTACGCGACTGATTGGCCCAATTAATGCAATAAGGGCTGTTAAATAATAAGGACCCATATCGAATAAAGGACCACCACCTACCTGATAATAAAAGGCAGGATCCGGATGCCAACGCTCGTGTCCTGGGATCATCATAAATGCGGTAGCTGAAATAGGCTTGCCAATCACACCATCATCCAAAAGCTTCTTACATGTTTGAATCCCTCCCCCTAAGAAGGTATCAGGTGCATTTCCGATATATAATCCTTTTTCTTTGGCTAACTCTAGCATTTTATTCGCTTCTTCTCTTGTAACTGCTAGAGGCTTTTCGCCATATACATGCTTGCCATTTTCCAATGCCTTTATCGCTATCTCCGCATGAACAGCTGGTATCGTCAAATTAATAACGAAATCAATTTCAGGATCTAACAAAAGCTCCTCTGTCGTATAGGCCTTTGGAACGCCATATTCCGCTGCATGACTTTTGGCACGATCAAGCACCAAATCTGCCACGGCTTGAATCGTGTAATTCTTAAAGCGCTTTGCATTTTCCAAATAGATTCGACTAATATTTCCACAACCAATAATACCTACATTTAATTGATTCATGCTTCCACTCCTATCTGCTTGCCCAAGTCATACCTCTTTGCATTAATTGAAGTACCTCTGGCATTTTGACAATTTCCGCGACATGACCTAACCCACAGTAATAAACCTTTCCCTCTCCCCATTTTTTCGTCCATACAACTGGCATATCCACTTCTCCATTTGTTTGATATGGTCCTTCTGCAACAGGGAAACGAGTCGTTGCATGAACATGAATGGCCGGATCAACATGCATATAATATTGCTCAGATACTACTGTAAAATCCTCCATTCCTTCTGTTAACGGATGATCTGGATCCTTGATATGCACCTTGTATTCTACTCCATCATTACCAGGGTGTGCGACCCATTGGCCACCAACCATAAATTGATAGTCTACCTCCATCCGAAAGGAATCACCCATTCCACCATGAAGTCCTGCCAATCCTGTGCCCTGTTCAACTGCTTTCAATAACGGCTGTAGCTGATCCTGTTCGATTGTACCTTGTGTCCAGTTTGGTACAATCAAATCATATTCTGTCAGATCATCTTCTTTCAGTGTCTCTAACGTATCCGTGATTTTAACCTGAAAATCCTTTTCTTCTAATAAACCTGCTAGTATATCTGCTACTTGTTTTGGTTCATGTCCTTCCCAACCACCTTGAAAGATTAATGCTTTTTTCAAGAAAATTACCTCCTATGTTAAAATATTATAGTTAAAATAATCAAAATCAGCTTTTTTATGCTGTCCACTCAGATCCTGTGCGGCCATACCGACAAACGTTCCTGTAAATCGTACATAATCAGAATCGTCGTCTGATAAGTGACCAATGTCTATTTTTTCGCCAATCTGCTGCCATTCATCTGTATCTAATCGGTAGTAAAATTGTAATAAATGATCATGAATGACTGCTTTTAAATAGATTGGTTGATCGTTAGGAAGTGCGATATCCTTTTCTAGCAATTCATCATAGCTTCCATATTTTGTTTCGATGATTCCAATACATTTTCCTAAGGTTTCGTGTTCTGTTATGCGTAAATACACATGATCCTCTGTATCATAATAAATCATCAATCCTGCCATTTGCTGGAAATTTTCTGGTTCAAATTCTACAGAGGTCTCTAATTCTACTTGGAAATGCTCAAGTCGCCTCATTACCATACTCTGACGATGAAACGAATTCATCGATTCTTCCCCATATAGACGGAGATAACCAGGACGGTCTTTAAGCGAATACCATTTTTCTTCAAAGGTCCTTCTTAATGCATTCCAATGTAAAGCTAGTGTCTCTTCATTAAAATCATCGTGAAGCGGAATGGTTACTGCTTCTGACACTGGCAGATCAGGTGCCGGTACTTCCTTGCTTGGGTTTGGACCATTTTCGATACGAAGCCAATCATCGTCTGTCCAGTAGCATTTTTGTATAGCCGTTTCTCTACCTAAAATACATTTTTTATCGATCACAGGTCGCCCACATAAATGTGCCATATACCATTCTCCATTTTGTGTTTCGACCAAGCAACCATGTCCCGCTTTTTGCAACTGATCTTCATCAGACTTATCAGAGGTTAAGATCGGGTTCATTGGATCCACCTCATATGGACCAAAAAGCGATCGAGAGCGAGCCATTGTTGCTGCATGATCATATTCTGTGCCACCTTCGGCTGTTAATAAATAGTAGTAGCCATTTCTTTTGTATACGTGTGGTGCTTCCGTTTTTCTTAACTCTGTCCCTTTAAAGATATTTCGTATTGGTCCGACTAATTTTTGCTCTTTAACGGAATATTCCTGTAGAGCGATACCCGCAAAAGAGTTCGTGCCCTTGCGATGATCCCAAATCATATTGACTAACCACTTCTTCCCATCCTCATCATGGAATAAGGATGGATCAAAGCCACTACTATTTAGATAAATTGGGTCTGACCATGGCCCTGTAATACTTTCTGCTGTCACTAAATAGTTATGGGTATCCTTAAATGCTCCCTTTCTACTCTTCACATCCGTAAAAATAAGATAATAAGTTCCATCTGAATAGGAAAGACATGGTGCCCAAACACCGCCTGAGTTCAAATTTCCTAGCATGTTAAGCTGGGAGGAACGTGTAAGAGGATAACCTATCAGTTCCCAGTTCACTAAGTCCCTAGAATGATAGATTTGTACACCTGGAAACCATTCAAAAGTAGATACAGCTATGTAATAATTATCCTCTACTCGAAGTATCGATGGATCCGGATTAAACCCAAGTAATACAGGATTTTGAATCATTTTCATGGTTGACTCTCCTTCCTTCCGCCTCTAATTGATAGCGTTATCATATTTTATCATGGTTCTTTCTGTTTTTCTATATTCTATTATAACTAAGTTTATCCAAACAACAAACTATTTTGCCATATTTATGACGAATTTTTTTTATTTTATGTACTATCCTACCAAACTAGAACTTATAATATAATAAAAATAAAAAGGAAGCGATAGGATGAAACGAAAAATCACGCTGATAGTCTGTTGTTTTATTGGAATAGTATGCCTTCTGTTTGCTTCAGCCTATTACCTTATGAATGCAAGAAGTTTTCAGATTTTTGGAGGACTAACCAATCAAGTAGAAACAGATGAGTTGGTGGTGGCTCTAACCTTTGATGATGGGCCGACTGAAAAGGTAGATGCTATTCTCGCATTATTGGATGATTATCAAGCAAAAGCTACGTTCTTTTTAATAGGGAAGGATATGAAGAACAACCCACAACAAACTAGAAAAATTGTAGAGGCTGGCCATCAAATTGGAAATCACACCTTTTCTCATGAAAGAATGATATTCCAATCACAACAATTTATTAAGCAGGAAATAACGAAGACAGATCAATTAATTCGCGAGGCAGGCTATCAAGAAGAAATTGATTTCCGTCCTCCTTTTGGCAAAAAGCTTTTCGGTCTACCCTATTATTTATCGAAGCACGATCGAGAAACGATTACATGGAACATAGAACCAGATACAGCAGAGGATAAGTTAGCGTATGTGCAAGAAAAAATAGAACCAGGCTCCATTATCCTTTTACACCCGATGTATGATCAATCAGGTGAAGAGCTTCAGCTATTGGAAGAAATCCTTCAATTATTAACGAGTCAAGGCTACTCCTTTATTACAGTGGATGAATTGCAGAATTTATAAGATAGACTTATTGTGAATTCTAATCAAATTCTCATTTTTCTCTTATTCTTCTCTCATTTCTAAAAGGTATAGTGAAGATGAATAGAAATGAAGGAGGAAGAAAACATGAAAAAAGTACTATTAGTAGGAGCAGCTGTCACAACCGTTATTTTTGGTGGAGTCACGATTGCATGGGCTTCCACTGATAATCAGGAAGCGATAACGGCCGAACAAGCTTTGAAAACAGCATTTGCGCAGGCTGACGGATTTATCGAGGAAGTTGATCTTTCCTTCGAAGAGGATGATCATTATTACGAAGTAGAAATCGAAAGCAGAACCGGTGAATATGAATTTCAAGTCGATGCCTCTACTGGAAAACTACTGAAATCACAGGATCGTACCAAGGAAGATGCAGAAGAGTATGATGATACGCATTATCCAAATAAGCCAGCCAATCTAACATCCTTTACTGAGTATAGTACAGTCGTCGAACAAGTCGACACAAACGGATTAACATTCCATTTGGAAAAAGATAATCCCGGGAGTCGAATTATGTTTCTTGTCAATGGGGATAAAGAGAAACGGTACAAAATCATCTACAAAAAAGAGGAGCATTTTCTAAAAATTATTGATCTAATGGAAAATGACCAAGTATACAGTGGATTTATTTCTTAGGATAGCGATCTATTTGCATTCCACTCTAGATAGGAAGATAATAGGATAGAGAAAGTAGAGAAAGGAAGCAAATAATGGGATCTACACATGAATTTACGCTAGGAGAAGAAATCGCCAATGCTATTACCCATGGCATTGGAATGGTATTAAGTATTGCGGGATTAGTCATTTTGATCGTAAATGCCTCACTATTCGGAACACCATGGCATATTGTTAGCTTTACTTTATTTGGTGTGACGATGGTATTACTTTATACATCCTCGACTCTTGTACATAGCTTACCAAAGGGAAGAGCGAAAAATATTTTTGAAATACTGGATCATTCTTCGATTTATTTTTTTATTGCCGGATCTTACACCCCATTCTTATTCATCATTGTTAAAGGCTGGGAAGGCTGGACACTTTTTGGCGTCATTTGGGGGCTAGCCATTGGCGGGACTGTTTTCAAGGTGTTTTTCGTCAAGAAATTTTTAATGATTTCTACCCTTCTTTATGTTCTGATGGGCTGGCTAATTGTATTTGTATGGCCACCACTTGTCGACAACCTACATCCCAATGGGTTAATGCTTTTAATTATCGGCGGTGTGCTGTACACAGTTGGGGCTGTCTTCTATGTTTGGCGAGGCTTCAAATACCATCATGCAATTTGGCATTTATTTGTATTAGGTGGTAGCATTACACACTTCTTTAGTGTACTATTATATGTTTTACCACTTTATTAAAATGCTGCTGTTACACTCCCTTTAGATAGCTGAAGGGAGTATTTTTTTACTCAGAGCATCGTTTGTTATTTTTATTTTGGTTATCTCGTTTGATCGTTTGATACAACCATTATTATCTTGGTTATCTCGCCCTAATAGACCAACCCCCTGCTCCCCCTTAAACGCCCTTAATCAAGAAATCAATTTCAAGCCTATAACCGATCCGATGATTAATAAAAGGAAGAAGATTCGTTTTCTATCCTTCGGTTCATGAAAGAACAACATACCAACTAGTACTCCACCTGCTGCACCTATTCCTGTCCAAATTGCATAAGCGGTACCCATGGAGATCGTTTCTAGAGCATAGGTTAAGCCAACAAAGCTAATCATAAAGCTTACGATCATCCCCAATAAATCGAATCCCTTTTTCGTCATATGCCATCTGCTAATCATCATCACACCCGCTGTTTCGAATAAACCTGAAAGAACAAGTATAATCCAGTCCATTACGCTTCTCCTCCTTTATCCGCATGCTGATCTGTCGTTATTTTCAAACCAATTACTCCCACTAAAAGAAGCACAATAAGCAAAATCTTTCCGAGATGGAATTCTCCGCCAAAAACGAGCATCTCCATGGAAACAGTTCCTGCTGTCCCGAGCCCAACAAACACTGCATAGCTCGTACCTGCAGGAAGCTTTTGTCCACTCATTATCAGAAAATAAAAGCTGATAACAATAGCAACAAATGTGCCTGACCACTCCAGAACACTATCCGCATGTTTTAAACCGATCACCCATATTACCTCGAA
>JACYYJ010035052.1_pt3 | contig 28987 bp, 24 predicted proteins | sample 8236861 | NCBI WGS metagenome assembly JACYYJ01 (sample SAMN14103086, study PRJNA606662) | landfill metagenome | isolation source: landfill solid waste | place: India:New Delhi, Okhla landfill site | collected 2017-11-05
AGCATCGTCACCATCGCCGCGCGGGCCGGCGGCAGCACCCGCACGGTCACCGACCCCTGGCTCACCGAATCGAGCACGTCCACCACCTCCCGGTAGACGGCGCGCCGGACCTCGGGAGAAGCCGAGTCCATGGCGTGGTCGTCGAGCATGACGATCTCGACGCCGCGCCGGCGGGCCGCAGCAGCGGCCCGGTCGACCTCGGGTACCTGGAGCACGGGCGCACGCAGACCGTCGCGCAGTCGCGCCTCGACCAGTCCGCACTCGATCCGCTCGTTCTCGTCGAGAGGTTCGCCCGAGACGATCCGCTCGAGCAACGGACGCGCGGAGGCATCGAGACTGCTCAGACGGGCATCACGTTCCTCCAGGGCCGCGGCGGCCGCGGACTCCGCCGCGATCCGTTGCATCGACCGGGCGCGCAGCAGGTAGATGGAGCGCGCGAGCGGGCGGATCGTGTAGGCGCAGACGGTGCCCATGAGCACCGGCCCCACACTCGTGATCGTCAAGCCCAGCCCGTAGCCCATCCCAGGGCCCGTGAGATACGACCACAGCGCGGCGACGACGAGCATGAGGAGCATCCCGCACCAGGCGAACGCCGTGCGTCCCCGCACGCACATGAACACGAGGATCGTCGTGGACATCCCGAACGGCCACAGCTCGATGGGGTGCGGTGCCGGATCGGCGGGCACCACCCACAGCACCGACGCCGACGCGATCGCGCCCGAGAACGTCATCGCCAGTGCGGGTCGCACCGGTAGTGGATCCCCCTCGACCGCGACGAGCGCGTAGGCGGCGGCCACACACACGATCACGGCGATCGCGATCGGCCAGTGGACCTCGGCACGGGGTGCGGTGTTCAGGGCGAGCACCACGCACGTCACCGCGTACAGGACGGCGAAGGCCCGCGCGGGCCGGCTGTGCATCCGCAGCAGATCGGAGACGGTCGAGTTCGCAGTGTTCATGCGGCCGGATCCCGCCAGTACAACAACACCCGGGTCCCGGCCCCCGGCGCGGACTGCACGACCGCCCGGCCCCCGGACAACCGGCGCATGCGTCCGCGGATGCTCACTTCGAGACCGAGCCGGTGCGGGTCGACGGCTTCGGGTTCGAAGCCTCTGCCGTCGTCCACGACCTCCACGGAGATCCATCTCGGTGCCACGTCGACCTCGACCGTGCGGGAGGCGTCCTTACCCGCGTGCCGCACGCTGTTGCGTACCGCCTCGGCGAGGGCGGCGGCGGTCGCGCGCGCGGGTTCGGGCGGGAACGAGATGTCGCCGGACCCCGGGGCGACACGACCGGTGAACACGACGTCCTCGTCGGCCTCGGTCGCCGCCGAGCGGAGCCGCGCCACGACCGCGGCGGCGTCGAGCACCGACTCCCGATCGGTGCCGCGCCGCAACTCGTCGAGTTCGGCGACCGCTCGTTCGGCCTGCTCGACCAGCGACTCCCGGGGTGCGTTGCGCGACGCCGCCAGCAGGGTGGACATCACCCGGTCGTGGACCAGGGCGTCGAACCGTGCGCGTTCGGCGTTCCTCGCCTCCGCTGCAGCCGCAGCGGCCGCCGTGGCCTGGGTGGCAGCGATGGTCTCGTCGAGCGTGCGGCCGGTGCCGAGTCCCACCACCGCGGCCGCGAGGAATACCGTGCAGAAGACGAACGCGAACGCCAGGTCGGGTGCCAGGAAGTATCCGAAGGGGGCGTCGCGGACGAGGTGGTTCGCGCACTGCGCGAGCAGAACCGCGAGGATCAGGTGGACGAACGCCCGCCGGGGTCTCCACGCGACCGCCGCCGCGAGCGACGCGAGACCGGGGAAGGCGGTGAACCACAACGACTGGTCCTGCGGGATCTGCGTTCCGTTCCACGCCACGAACCACAACGCGACCATCACGACGTAGGCGAGCGCATTGAGGGTTGCGGTCCGCTGCATCCACACGGTGCCGCGGAACGACGCGAGGCCGAGGGCGACTCCGGATCCGAACATGAGGACGGCTGCGGTGGGGGTCCACCACCACGCGACGAGTGCTGACGCCTCGACGATCTGCGGCAGGAGCAACGCGAAGTAGCAGAGGTATCCGATCGCGACGAATCGCGTGAACATCCGGAGAAGTCGGTCGGCGGCCGCGGTGCTGCGCTCGTGCGACTTCTCTCCGGCGTCCCCGGCCGGCTCGTCAGCGACGGCGGACATCCGACCGTTCGGGCATCGGCAGCCATCCGTCCTCGACGGCGCGCTTGTACAGATCCGTCTTCGTCGGTGCGGGACGACCTGCCTCCGCGTACTTCTGGCGGATCCGTTGCAGGTAGTCGTTGACGGTCTGCGGAGCGAGGCCCGTCAGCCGGGCTACCCGGTCGAGCTTCTCCCCCGATGCATACAGTTCGAGCACTTCGAGCTGCCGTGGACTCAGGCCGACGTCGTCGAGTTCGGGATCACCGTCGATCGCCGCGGCCCACTCGGTGCTGGCGACCTGCCCTCCGGCGGCGGCCACGCGGATCGCCTCGATCACCACGGCAGCGGGCTCGGATTTCCGCACCACCCCGAGCACACCGGCGCGGGCGGCCGAACGCAGCAGATACGGGTTCTCGGCGCCGGTGAAGACCAGGGTCTCCAGGCCCGCCGCGCGCAGCTGCTCGACGTTGCTCTTCGGTGAGGATCCGTCGGACAGGCGCAGGTCGAGAACGGCGAGGTCGAGGTCGGTGACCTGCTCGAGCAGACCCGAGACGGTGGTGGCGGTACCTGCGAGCTCGAGATCGGGTTGATCGGCGAGCATCGCTGCGAACCCGAGTGCGACCGACTCGTGATCCTCGACCAAACCGATCCGACGGACGACGCCACGCGAGCCCTCGGCCATTGACGCCTCCCCTAATGCCCGATCACCCGACTTCGCACGAACGTTAGCAGTCGGCGCCTGTTTCCTCTTCTCGCACCACGCTCGACGCGTCCACGTCGTCGCGCAGACCGCGCCAGCTCGCGTGCCGCACACGGTCTCCTTCCGTCCATCCCCCGAACCGCACCTCCCCCACGAGTTCGGGCCGCAACCACACCGCATCGCGGCGTTCGGCGGCCGGCACCTCGTTCGCGAACGGGTTCGTGCGGCTCGTGTGGCCTTTCATAGTCTTCGTCACCGACAGGAGCGTCTCGTCGTCGAAACCGGTGCCGACCTTGCCGACGTACACGAACTCGCCGTCGTCGTCGTAGACGCCGAGCAGCAGGGAGCCGAAGGTCGAGGCACGGTTGCCCTTGCCGCGGCGGTATCCGCCGAGCACGACGGTCTGGGTGAGCCAGTTCTTCGACTTGATCCACCCGGCGCCGCGCTTACCCGGCAGGTACACGGAGTCCCGGCGCTTGGCGACCACGCCCTCCCAGTTCTTCGCGCGGCTGCGCTCGAGAGCCTTCGAGCCGTCACCCGGGAGCAGATCCGGGACGATCAGTCCGTCCGTGGCAGCGGCGAGCGCCTCGAGGACGCGCCGGCGATCGTCGTAGGTCTTGCGCAGCAGCGACACCCCGTCGAGATACAGCACGTCGAACACGCGGTACTCGTAGTTCACGCCCCGCTGCAGCATCGAGAAGCTCGTCACCCCGGATCGGTCGACGGCGACGATCTCCCCGTCGAGCACCGCCCGGTGACCGTCGAGGATCGTCGCGAGTTCGGCGAGTTTCCGATAGTCGCCGGTGACATCGCGTCCGGATCGGCTGCGGAGCCTGACGGTGCCGTCCTCGATCTCCGCGATGGCGCGGTATCCGTCCCACTTGCCTTCGAAGGCCCAGTCTTCGGCATCGAGACCCGAGACGTCACCGGGGGTCGCGAGCATGGGCGCGAGATCGCGCGGGAAGGCCTTGGACCCCGACGATCCGACGAGGGAGGCCGGCTCGGCATCGGACGCCCCGGTGCTCGGCGGCGACTGGTCCTTCATACGGTGCGCCAGCCACTGGTTCTTCTCGGTGCGGATCAGCGCGTACCGTCCCTCGACCCTGTCGCCGTGGAACCGCACGATCACCTCGTCGTCCCGCCACTTCTCGGTCTCGTAGGTGCCGGTGTCCCACACGGTCATGCTGCCGGCGCCGTACTCGCCCTTCGGGATCGTCCCGTGGAAGGTCAGGTACTCGATCGGGTGGTCCTCGGTCCGTACCGCGAGATTGTTGCGCCCTGAGGTGTCCGGCAGGTTCTTCGGTACGGCCCACGACGCCAGCACACCGTCGCGTTCGAGCCGCAGGTCGTAGTGCAGGCGACGCGCGTGGTGCTCCTGGATGACGAACCTGTTGCCGGGACCGTCCTCGGGGACGCGGTCGGGTACCGGTTCCGGGGTGCGCGACGCGTCGCGCTTGCCGCGGTAGGTGTCCAGGGCGTCTCCCGACCCGGCCTTACCGCTGGACCCGGCCTTGCCGAGGGGCGGGTCGAGACCGGCGAGCAGGTCCCCGAACTCGTCGATGCGGGCGAGGACCTCCTGGAACTGCAGTTGCCCGAGGTCGGGATCGTCGAGCTCGTCCCAGCTGCGCGGCGCCGCCACCCACGGCTCGTCGCGGCCGCGCAGCGAGTACGGCGCGACCGTCGTCTTGGAACTGTTGTTCTGGCTCCAGTCGACGAAGACCTTGCCCTCGCGCGCCGACTTCGCCATCGTCGCGGTCACCAGGTCGGGAAGGGTGGTCTCGAGATTGCGCGCGACCTGTTTCGCGACCTTCGACGCCCCCGACGACGACAACATCCGATCGAGCGGGACGTACAGGTGGATACCTTTGCTGCCACTGGTGACCGGATAGGCTGTCCATCCGAGTTCGGCGACGGTGTCGCGCACGTGGCGGGCGACCTCCGCGCACTCGGCCAGGCCCACGCCGGGGCCCGGGTCGAGGTCGAAGACGATGCGGGTCGCGGGTCCGGCCTTCTCTCCGTCGAAACGCCACTGGTGCACGTGGAGTTCGAGGGCGGCCTGTTGCCCGAGCCAGACGAGTCCGGCGGCGGAATCGAACAGCGGGTAGGTGACCCGGCGGTCCTTGTGGTGCAGGGTGCGACGGTCGATCCAGGCCGGTGCGTGGTCGGGGAGGTTCTTCTCGAAGAAGGACTGTTCGCCGACACCGTTCGGCCACCGGTTGCGGGTCGCGGCCCGGCCGACGATGTGCGGAAGCATCGCCTCGGCGACGGCTTCGTAGTACTCGACGACCTCGCCCTTCGTCGTCCCGGTGCTCGGATACAGCACCTTGTCGAGGTTGGTCAGGGTGATGCGGTGACCGTCGATCGTCCGGGTCGGCATACTCCGGATTCTGCCAATTCGGACGCGTTCGGGTGCGGTGTCGAAGGGTGACGATCGGGACTGCACGTCCGTGAACGCCGAAGCCTCGAAAAGAGGTAGGTTCGGAGCATCGGTGGTGCACGACCGCGATGTGGCGGGGCGGTGGGACATGACGGAGTCACAAGGTCCGACTCCCGATGCGTGGGCTGCGGTCTTCGCCCGCATGGCGGGAGTGTTGATGACCGAGCAGACGGTGACCACGGTGCTGGAGCTGATCACCTCGCTCGCCAAGGACACCCTGCCCGGTTCCGACGGGTCGGAGCTCACGCTCGTCGACGATGCGAACAACCGGTCCACCTCAGCCGCGACCGGACGGCTGGTCGAACGTCTCGACGCACTGCAGTACGAACTCGGCGAGGGTCCCTGCCTGACGGCGGTCCGGGACTCCGTGACCGTGCGGGTCGACAACCTCGAGGACGACCCCCGCTGGCCGGAGTGGTCCGCTCGGGCGGCGGAGTCGGGGATGTGCGCGTCGCTCAGCCTTCCCCTGCAGCACGCGGGACGCACCTTGGGCGCGCTGAAGGTGTATTCCACGCGCCCCCATGTCTATACAGCAGACAGCGAGGACATCCTGGGGCGTTTCGCCGACCAGGCGGCGATCCTGCTGGCGAACATGCACACCCTGTCGGAAGCCGAAGCGCTCGAGGAGCGGTTGCTGAACGCCCTACGCGACCGCGACCTGATCGCCACCGCCAAAGGAATCGTGATGCTGCGCGGGAACCTCGATGCCGATCGTGCCGTGCAGCATCTGCTCGAGTTGTCGGCCCGACGACGCATCGCCGTACGGGAGGTGGCAGCGGAGATAGTCGCGTCGACCCACACCGAGACGGTCTGACGCCGCGATGAACTACCTTCCCGACGGTGAGCATCGCCGGCAACTCCTCGCTGCGCTCCGCGCTTCCGAACTCGGTGTCGAGGAATTGTGGCTCCGCTACTTCGCACTCGGTGGCGAGGTGGGAAAAATGGAGATCGAGGCGTATCTCAACGGCCTGCTCCCCCTCTCTCGCCTGCAGCACGATCTGATCGCCCACGCGATCAACGAACGCCTCGACGAGATCGCCCCACCCCGTGCGCCTTATGCGGCCGAACTCCCCGCGTCCTTCCCCGAGCGGGACGATGTCGACGAAGATTCGGAGGAATCACGAGGGACGGGGCGGGATTCCGACCGCTGAGATGATGACGCCCGTGCGCCGAACGACCTGCGGCGCGCCGAAACCCTGCCACCCGAGCAGGGGGATATGGGCGGCAGGGTCCGGCATCGCCTGGGTGGCCTACCTCGAATCCACCCGGCGGCGGTGACCGTCGGTGCAGGGGGGTGACAGGCGATCACCGATGTTCCGAGCATACGCCGAAATGTCCTCGCCGGGGCCGAATGTGGGCACTCGAGGCTCTGCCGACAGGGCAGGTCGACAGATCCGACCCCCTGCGTCGGAAGTCTCGCGCCCCGCCGGCAGCGTCGACAGCGAACACATCGTTCGCTTCCGGTGCAGTCTATTCGTTTTCTGCAGGATCGGCAGTAGTTCGATCGGACCACAGCGCGTCCGACCGGGTCACGCGAGGGGATCTGCCGTAGACGGACCGGTACTGCGTCGCGAATCGTCCGGGCGAGGAGAAGCCCCACCGCGCAGCGATCGACGCGACCGTCTCACATTGCGGGTCGGCGGCCTGCAACTCCCGATGAGCCCGCTCGAGACGCACCGACCGAAGGTATCGGGTGGGCGTCGTATGGAAGTAGCGCACGAAGTCGTACTGCAGAGCTCGGGCTCCCACCCCCGCAGCAGCCACGATGTCCGCCAACCTGATGGGACGAGCCGCTTCGGACTCGATGAAGGCGACGGCTTTCCGTAGACCGGAAGGCGCGGACGCGGCGTCCAGCACCACTCGGATCTCGGGTGGTTCACCTGCTCGACCCGAGGTGAGCACGTCCTCCGCGAACTGCACCATGGACACGGCGGCGTGACGGGAGGCCTGGAGCAACGTCTCTTTCGCCTGCTCGGCATCGAGTCCGTACCTCTCCATCAGCACGCCCGTGGCCCGCTCGATCGCGGCCCGCGAGGCCCACACCTGCTCCTCGGTCGGAGCCGCAGCAGGAATGTGGGCCTCCTCCGCCCACTCGTTCGCCCGTGCGTCCATCTCCCGATCACACCACCCGAACGTCCCGTATGTCAGCACACCTGCACGTTGACCGCATGTCGACCGAAGATTCCGTAACCGATCTCGAATCGGACCCGTTGGCCACCTGTCAGGAAGCGGTAACCGCTCCCGTCGATCTGTGAGTAGTGCACCAGGATCTCCGTACCGTCGTCGTCACGGATGAACCCGTGACCCAGACCGGCGTCGAACCACAACACAACACCGTGTTCCATCTTGTTCCCCTGCCACCGTTCGCAAACTTCCCCGACGGAGCAAGCGACGCGGAAGCGTATCCCCTGCGCTCCCGACAGCCCCTCTGCACCTGTCATTGAAACGTGCTCGGCCGGGTTCGGGGAAGTAGCCGCGCCGAATCGGTGACTTTCGTACGGTTTCTACCGATTTCCAGTCGTACCAATGTAGTTCGCTCGATGGACAGACATCGACCGGTCGAGGGCGTATTCGCCGTCATCGGTAACGAAAGGATACATGCAGCACGCACGGTTGTCAGCGAAGGTTCTACGGACACTTGACATCCGGGCTACATCGGATCAGACGGCCGACGCTCCGCCGACCGGATCCACTGCCTGTGCCCGTTCGGCGACGGTGATCGCGCAGGCCGCGCCGACGAGAGTGAGGTGACTGAATGCCTGGGGGAAGTTGCCGACCTGCCTCCCTGCCGGCACGTCGTACTCCTCGGCGAGCAACCCGAGATCGTTGGTGAGCCCGAGCAACCGCTCGAACAACACGCGGGCGTCGTCGTCCCGGCCGTTGAGTGCCAGTGCACTCACCAGCCAGAACGAGCAGGCCAGGAACTGCCCTTCGTCCCCGGGAAGCCCGTCGTCGGTATCCATCGTGGAATACCGGGACACGAAGCCGTCGCGACCGAGTTCGTTCCGGATCGCGTCGATCGTGGACGTGACCCGGTCGTCGGACGGGGGCAGGAAGCCGACGAGCGGGATGAGCAGCACACTGGCATCGAGTTCCGCGGAACCGTAGTACTGCGTGAACGTGCCACGGACCGGGTCGTATCCACGTTCGCAGATCTCGTGGTGGATCTCGTCGCGGGTCCGCCTCCACCGCTCGAGGGGTGCGTCGAGCCCGAATCCCTCCGCGAGCCGGACCGCACGATCGAAGACGACCCAGGCCATGACCTTGGACTGCGTGAAATGGCGCCGGGGACCACGTGTTTCCCAGATTCCTTCGTCGGGCTCCTGCCAGATCCCTTCGACGTACTCGATCACGGCCCGCCAGCGGGGCCACATGTGCGGCTCGATCCTGCCGAGCGCCTCGGCTCCCTTGTACGCCACGCTGAGGACTTCGCCGTACACGTCGAGCTGGAACTGTTCGGCTGCAGCGTTTCCGACCCGCACGGGTGCCGACCCTTCGTAACCGGGCAGATGATCCACCTCGAACTCGGTCAGTCGGCGTTCTCCCCTGATCCCGTACATGATCTGCACATCGGCCGGATCACCCGTTCCCACCCGGAGCAGGAAGTCGCGGAAAGCCAGAGCCTCGCCGGTGTATCCCCCGGCGAGCAGCGCTTCGAGCGCCAGCACCGAGTCGCGCAGCCAGCAGTATCTGTAGTCCCAATTGCGCACCCCGCCGAGCGCTTCGGGCAGGGAGGTGGTCGGGGCCGCCACGATCGCACCGGTCGTCTCGTCGGTCATCCCCTCGAGGACGATCAGAGATCGGATCACCTCGTCGCGATACGCCCCCTTGTAGGTGCACCGGCCGGTCCAGTCGCGCCACCACTTCACGGTGCGCGCGAGTGCGGATTCGGCATCCTCGACGACGGGGGCCGGTTCGAAGGATGCGTACCGGTCCAGAGCGAATCGGTATCGGCCGCTCTCCACGGCGACGAACTCGGATTCGACGGTCCCGGAACGGATCTCCAACGGCACCGTCGTGCACAGGTGGAAGGCGTCCGGGCCGGCCGTCGCGACAGCACCGTCGGCCACCGCCTCGACCCACGGCGTCACCGCCGCATAATCGGGACGCAACGACAGGTGCATACGCATCGGCACACGGCCCCGTAGCCCTTCGACGATGCGAATCAGTCGAGGTGGACCCGATCCCCGGCGACGGGTGACTCCCACGGGTTCCGCCGCAGGTGCGACGAGCCAGCGCCCGTGTTCCGGCCCGCCGAGCAGGGCCGCGAAACACGATCCGGAGTCGAACGAGGGCATGCACAGCCAGTCGATCGAGCCGTTTCGGCCGACGAGCGCGGAGGTCTGCAGATCACCGATGAAGCCGTAGTCCTCGAGAAGCATGACTACACCTCCGCGAGAAGAGGATTCGAGCCCTTCGATCGTCCTCTGCTCTCGGATTCGGGGTCGAGGCGGAGATCTCGTATTCAGGCTGCGAGGATTCGCGCCTTCTCCCTCTCGAACTCGGCTTCGGTGAGTACACCTTGCGCCTTCAGCTCGGCGAGGTCCTTCAGCGCCGCGATACGGTCCGTCCCACCCGGAGGCGGGCCTGCCGGAGGTTGCGCGGGCATGGGTTCGGGTTCGGATTCGGGTGCGTACTGTGCGGGACGACCGTAGACGGCCTGACCCTGCGTGGCCCATCGTTCCCCGTCGAGCAGCCCGGAGGACGCCTCCGCGAACAGGGTCACGTCCATCTCGCCTTCCAGGCCGACCTCCGAGATGTCGATTCCGGCGACCGAACCGTCGCGGTCCTTACGGACAAATGCGAGGTCGAGCACCCGGATGATGCCTCGTTCGACGAGGTCGAGCAGCAGCGGTAGAGCAGAGCCGTTCGGTGGTCGGTCGGCAGGGAATTCGATCACGAGATAGTCGACCGGTCCCAACTCGTCGATGTCCGATTCGGTCACCTGGAACCTCGTTTCCGTGAAAGATCATCCGCGGAAGCCGAAAAACGGACTTCCGTCGATGCCTTCGTGAACAGATAGCCCCGTGTTCGAGTATGACCACTCGACGGTGTCTTCTGTAGCGAACAGGGGTCCGAAGTCCCTGCCGGAGACAATTCCGGGCGGCGCATACCGAGTCCGGGCCCGAAGGAGACGGGTCAGGGGTGGATCGAGTGCACGGGCGAGATCGGCTCGAACGGCCGGAATTCCTGGTCGCTCCCTTGAACGACGCCCGCGCTCGACTCCGGCACCTCCAGCCAGGCCCCTTCGAGATCCCGGAGGGGTTCGGACACCACGAAGCGGGTGTCGTCCCCCAGCCTGTACAGAACCTCGACTTCGGGATGCTGCGTCCGTACCGCCTTGATGTCGGCCGAGTAGAACAGCGAACGTGTCTTCCTCTCCGTCGAATAACGGAACACCCAGATACAGGTGCCGTCGGTGGTGGCGAGCGTTCCCTGCATGGGATTCTCGATGCCCATGCGGGCCCCGATGTCCTCCACGAAGCCGACGGCCTTCGCCACGCCGGTGAACGGGTCGTCGGCGAGGCCGAAGGTGAGCGCGAGGTAGAACAGCATCTCCGAATCCGTCGACCCCCGGATCGCGTCGTAGAGACTCGCATCGACGGCCATCGCAAGATCCCGCTTCATGAGGTGGAATCCGCGCACCGCCCCGTTGTGCATCCACAGCCTGTTCTCGTAGCGGAAAGGATGGCAATTGGTGCGCTGCACCGGGGTTCCCGTCGAGGCGCGGACATGCGCGAACATCAGCGGCGTGCGGATCTGTGTGGCGAGCTCGCGGAGGTTGCTCTCGTTCCAGGCCGGTTCGATGCACTTGAACAATGCCGGCCTCGGGCCTTCTCCGTACCAGCCGATACCGAAGCCGTCCCCGTTCGTGGTGGTCGCGCCCATCTTGGAATGCAGGCTCTGATCGATCAGGGAGTGCACCGGCCGGAAGAGCAGGTCGTCCATCAGGACGGGATCACCGGTATACGCCATCCATCTGCACATCCCTCCATTGAAGTCGTGGGATGCGCCGGAATGTGAGATCGGGAGAGTTCAATTCGGCCACAATATCTTCCGCAACCGGGCGGAATCGAGGTGCGGGGGCGGCAACCGCACGCCCGGACGGTTGCGGGGAACACGAACTCGTAGCGCTCCGGTGAAGATCGTGCATCGTACCGGTGTCGACAGCATCACCGACTCGCCGTCGACTCCGACCGGAATCTCCGGTACGTCCGCATCGACGACCACTTCTGTCGCCGTGCGCTGCAACAGTCCTCGGTCGTGGGTACGGCGGAACAGGCCGACCGCCTGGCGTGCGTTCGCAACCGAGATCGCGACGACGCCGAGCCGGCCGTTGTCCAGACGGGGACGTCGGCCCATACCTGCCAGGTCGTCGAAGGCGTACGGACCGTTGCTGACCAACACCGCCTGGGGCCCGTCGACGGTCTCCGTGTCGATGTCTGCCCGCAGTCCCGGCCGGCCCTGCTCACCGAGCAGATCGGGCAGCATCTGCAGCACCGTCGCCGTCTTGTCGGCACGATACTGCGGGCTCCGGACCACCTCTGCGTAGACACCGAAGGACGCATTGTTGACGAACGGTCGCCCGTTGATCCGGCCGAGATCGACGCGCAGTTCGACCCCGTCGCGGAGGGCGTCCAGACCCGCAGCGGGATCGTCCCGGTCGAGCCCGAGATCGAGAGCGAAATGGTTCCGGGTTCCGGCGCTGATCACCACGAACGGAAGACGGTGTTCCGCTGCGACCGCGGCGACCAGGGCCTGCGTTCCGTCGCCACCCGCGACGCCGAGCAGGTCCGCCCCGCGTTCGACGGCCTGCTCCGCCAGTTCGGTGACGTCGAGTTGCTGCGGTCCGCTCAGCAACACCACTTCGGCGCCGAGTTCCTCGGCCTTGTGCTGCAGGTCGAAACGGACGACCTTGCCGCCACCCGAGCGTGGATTCATGACGAAGAACGGATGCTGCACGGGAAGGGCGGGGAACTCCGGCTGCGGGGTCACCCGCTCGTCTCGCAGGGCGTGGCGCCCGCACGCGACCGCCACGGCGACGAGCAGCACCGACGCGACAGCGACCCACAGGTGACCGGACGCCGCGAAGACGACCACCACGACCACCGGTGCCAGGACGGTCACGGCCAGAGCCGCCCCGCGGATCACGCCCCGGTGGGTGAGGAACCAGTAGGCCCCGGCAAGGGCCAGGGCGGCGCCGGCCGCCGCGACCAGCAGCAGCGCGACGACACCTCGCAGACCGGCTTCCACGAGCGGCAGCACGATCGCCGCGGTCACGGCGAGACAGGCCGCCCACGCCCACCACCGCGATTCGGCGGCATGCCCGCCGGTACCCGGGTCGTGATCCTTGGACATGGGCGTCGACCTCGCATTCGCGTCGAGTACCGAGCACTCGGCGACGGATCCGATCCGCGGCGGGCCGCGGTTGTCCTTACGGGTCTACGCCTTTCCCGGGGACGTGTCCAGAGACGTCAGTTCCCGCCGTAGCGGCGCGCGAAGGTGTCGAGCGACGACTGCAGGTCGCCGTGCAGGGCGCGTGCCACCCCCGATCCGATCGGACCGAACAGGGGTGCGCCGCCGAGGTCGATCTTCATCGACAGCGTCGACCCGTCCCCGCTGGCCGCGACGGCGAGTCGCATCGAGAACTTCGTGCCGCCCTTGCCGGTCCCCTTCAACACCACGTGGTGCGGCGCGTCCAGCTCGACGATGGTCCACGTGACGCGGTTGCGCATGCCCTTGACCGACACCACCGACTGCAGGGTGGTGCCCTCGGCGAGGGTGTCCGGCAGGTCGCTGCGCCAACCGTCGTGGATACTCAGCCACTCCCCGAACGACCCGAGGCGGGAGGCGTGCTCCCACGCGGCGTGCGGATCGAGCGGAAGGTCGGTGGACACTTCGAGTTTCGCCATGGTCCGCAACAGTAGACGGCCCGTTCCACCGGCGGGGCACCTCGACACGACGGTGGCCCGCCCCCTGATCGGGAGCGGGCCACCGCGGCGCAGAGGATCAGTGGGAGACGGCCTTCTCCACACCGACACCGGTGAGCGAGCGGACCTCCATCTCCGCCTGCTTGTACCGGTCCTCCTGCTTGCGGCGTCCGACGTAGGTGCCGACGATGCCGAGGGCGAACGCGAGCGGGATGGACACGATGCCCGGGTTCGACAGCGGGAACCAGGAGAAGTCCACGTTCGGGAACATCGCCGAGGGTGCACCGGACACCGCCGGGGAGAACACGATGAGCACGAGGCAGCTGATCAGACCGCCGTAGATGCTGAACAGGGCGCCGGTCGTGTTGAACTTCCGCCAGAACAGCGAGTACAGCAGGGTGGGCAGATTCGCCGAGGCGGCGACCGCGAAGGCCAGGGCCACCAGGAAGGCGATGTTCTGTCCCATCGCGAGGATGCCGAGGACGATCGCCACCAGACCGATCACGACGACCGTGATCCGCGAAACCCGCACCTGCTCGTCCTCGGTGGCGTTGCCACGCTTGATGACGCTGGCGTAGATGTCGTGGGCGAACGACGCCGAGGCGGTGATGGCCAGGCCGGCGACGACCGCGAGGATCGTGGCGAAGGCGACGGCCGAGATGATCGCGAGGAAGACCGTGCCGCCGAGTTCGAAGGCCAGCAGCGGGGCCGCCGCGTTCTCCTTGCCGGGAGCACCGAGAATCGCGTCGGGACCGACCATCTTCGCGGCACCGTAGCCGAGCACCAGGGTGAACAGGTAGAAGGCGCCGATGAGGGCGATGGCCCAGGTGACCGAGCGACGTGCTTCCTTGGCGGTGGGCACGGTGTAGAAGCGCATCAGCACGTGCGGCAGACCGGCGGTGCCGAGGACCAGCGCGATGCCGAGCGAGAGGAAGTCGATCTGCGTCATGTTGCTGATGCCGTACTTGGCGCCGGGAGCGAGCACGTCGCGCTGGGCGACGGCCTCGTTCGACGAGCTCGACACCATCGCCTGTGCATCGGCGAGCAGCTGCGAGAAGTTGCCCCGCACCGCGAACAGGACGAGCACGAACATCAGGCCCGCGCCGGCGACGAGCAGCACGGCCTTGACCATCTGCACGTAGGTCGTGCCCTTCATGCCGCCGATCAGCACGTACACGATCATGAGCACACCGACGACCGCGACGACGATGGCCTGACCGACCTTGCCCTCGATGTCGAGCAGCAGCGCGACGAGTCCGCCGGCGCCGGCCATCTGCGCGAGCAGGTAGAACAGCGACACCGCGAGGGTCGAGAGCGCCGCCGCCATGCGGACGGGGCGTTCCTTGAGCCGGAAGCTCAGCACGTCGGCCATCGTGAACCGGCCGGTGTTGCGGAGCAGTTCGGCGACGAGCAGCAGGGCGACGAGCCATGCGACGAGGAAGCCGATCGAGTACAGGAATCCGTCGTATCCGTAGACGGCGATCGCACCGGCGATACCGAGGAACGACGCGGCCGACAGGTAGTCGCCGGCGATGGCGAAACCGTTCTGCGGACCGGAGAACTGGCCGCCGCCGGTGTAGAAGTCGGAGGCCTTCTTCGTCGTGCGGCTGGCCTTGATGACCAGACCCATCGTGATGACGACGAACGCGACGAAGATGGCGATGTTGAGGATCGGGTTACCGACGTCGGCCCCACCCTGCGCGAGAACGGTCACTGCTGCGGTCCTTCCAGTTCCTCACGGATCGCGGCCGAACGCGGATCCAGCTCACGCCCGGCGAACTTCACGTAGACGGCGGTGATCACGAAGGTCGTGACGAACTGGCCGAGACCCAGGATCAGCCCGACGTTGATGTTGCCGATCACCTTCGTCGCCATGAACTCGTCCGCGTAGGTGGCCAGCAGGACGTACAGGGCGTACCAGGCCAGGAAGAACGCCGTCACCGGGAACACGAACCGGCGCAGACGGCTGCGCAGTTCCTGGAACTCCGGGCTCTCCTGCATCGTGACGAACTCCTGCGGCGTCGGTATCCGTCGCTGCTGGGGTACGCCACTCTCGCTGAGTGGTGCTGTGGTCACTGCCGACTCCTTGATAGTCGTGTGAGCTGAGGATGATCACAACGCTAATGAGACGGCTGTCACACGAACAGAGGAGACAAGAGGCGGAACGACGAGGGGTGCCCTCGTGCGACGAACGGTCGCGTCACCGCGACGAACGGCGACTCTCCCCGGGACCGCGGCCGCGTTCACCGAACGCGCCGAGTTCGCGGTCGCGGCCCATGCCGAGCCGCTCGGGTACGTGCATGCGGGAGAACGTCCTACCCACATCCCTGGGAATCCGGCGACGCGTCAGCAGACTCACCGCGATCATCGTGACGAATGCCAACGGCACGCTCAACGCGGCCGGATAGGCGGAGAGCACCGTCGGCCATCCCGAGGCCACCGACGGATCGACCGGCAGCAGCACGGTCGCCAGGGCCGCACTGCCCGCGACGAATCCGCCGACGACCATCCCCGCCGCGGCACCGATCGCGGTGAGGCCACGCCACCAGATCCCCAGCACCAACAGCGGACACAACGTCGACGCGGCGATCGCGAAGACCTGCCCGACCGAACGCGACAGGTCGAGGGAGGTCACCGACAGCGCGAGCACGAGCGGCACCACACCGGCGAGCACCGCGGCCACCCGGAAGTCGCGCACCCGGCCGCGCAACACGTCCGTGGACAACACACCCGCGACACTCACCAGCAGTCCGGACGACGTCGACAGGAAGGCCGCGATCGCACCCGAGGCGACCAGCGCCGCGAGCAACTGCCCACCCCAACCCGACAGCACCGATCCCGGCAGCAACAGCACTGCCGCATCGGAACGTCCGGTGATGAGCAGCTGCGGGACGTACAGGCGCGCGAACACCCCGAGCAGCGTGGGGAACAGATAGAACAACCCGAGCAGGCCGATGACGACGAACGACGTCATGCGCGCCGCCCGTCCGTCGGGATTGGTGTAGAAGCGCACGAGCACGTGGGGCAGCCCCATCGTGCCCAGGAAGGTCGCGAGCATCAGCGAATACACCTGGAACAGCGGATGTTCGCTGCTGGCCCCCAACCCGGCTCCCGGCGACGCCCAGGTGTCGTTGTCGGTCGGCGCACCGGCCACCACCGGCACCGGCGACCCGGCGTCGAGGACCAGTTCGGTTCCGGCCCCGAGGACGTGCTCCCCCGGTTCGAGTTCGAAGACACCCGCGACCGGCCGGCCGTCGATCTCCCCGGTGGCCACGACGGGAAGCGTTTCGGCGACCTGCACGACCACGTCGATCGTCACGTCGACGGTGGTGGTCTCGGTGACGGTGGGCGGCACGGGTTCGTCGACGCCCCGGGCGTCACCGACGAAATGCAGCGTGAGGACCAGGGCCGGCAGAGCGACCGCGGTGAGTTTGAGCCAGTACTGGAAGGCCTGCACGAAGGTGATCGACCGCATCCCGCCGCCGACCACGTTGGCCACCACGATCACCCCGACCACCGCGACACCCACCCAGTCGGGCACTCCCAGAAGGATGTTGAGCGTCAGGCCCGCACCCTGGAACTGCGGCACCAGGTACAGGATGCAGATGATCGCCACGACCATCATCGACAGCGTGCGCAGCCACTTCTCCCCCAGCCGGAACTCCGCGAAGTCCGGGACGGTGTAGGCACCCGAACGTCGCAGCGGCGCAGCGACGAACAGCAGCAGACCCAGATAACCGGCCGTGAAACCGACGGGATACCACAGGGCGTCGGCACCGAACTTCGCCACGAGCCCGGCCACCCCGAGAAAGGATGCCGCCGAGAGATATTCGCCGGAGATGGCCGCAGCGTTCCAGCGCGGGCCGACGCTGCGGGACGCGACGAGGAAATCCGAGGTGGTGCGCGCCATCCGCACGCCGTACACACCGATCGCGACGGTGGCGATCGCCGCGGCGACGAGACCGACGACGGTGACGACGGGAATCGATCCGCTCATGGGTCGTCAATCGTCGGTGAGGTCGGTGAAATCCTGCTCGTTGCGTTCGGCGAGGCGCAGATACACCCACGCGATACCGAGCAGGATCGGATAACCGACCACACCGAGCAACACCCACGGCAGGCGGATCCCGAGGACCGTCACCGCCGCGAGACCGGGAGCGAGGTGGAACAGCACCGGAACGGCGCCCAGCAGACACACCGTGAACAGTGCGACGCGCAGGGCGAGCCCGAGCTGAGCCCGGACCAGCCCGCGCACCATCGCGTCGCCCACCTCGGTCTGCTGCTGCACCTCGACCCGGGTGCGGACCATGCGCGCCCCGCGCCGTTCGGCGAGGACGACCTTCTGACGCGGCGGGGGTGGGCCGCCGGTGGTGCTCATCGGGACGTCCACGACTGCATCGGACCGCGGATGAGCCGGTCCTTGAGTTCCCGCGTGTGCCGGCGACTGACGGGCAGTTCGACGGGCGGGGAGTTGCTGTCGCCGCGCAGGCACACGACCAGACCCGAACCCACACTGCGGATACCGGTGACGAGCGGCAACGCCACGAGATAGGAGCGGTGCACCCGCAGGAAGCCGGCGTCGGCCCAGCGGTTCTCGAGCGTCGATATCGGGATACGCACCAGGTGCGAACCGGTCGCGGTGTGCAGTCGCGCGTAGTCGCCCTCGGCCTCGACCCAGTGGACGGACGAGCGCGGCACGAGCGTGGTGACCCCACCGAGCTCGACCGGGATCACGTCGTCGCTCTGGCCGGTCTCGGATGTCGCCTGCGCGGCGGGTCGGCTGCGTTCGGCGATCCGCCGGACCGCTTCGGCGAGTCGTTCCTCCCGCAGCGGCTTGAGGACGTAGTCGACGGCGCCGAGGTCGAATGCCGAGACCGCGCGGTCGTCGTGCGCCGTCACGAACACCACGGCCGGGGACACCGCGAAATTGCGCAGGATGCCCGCGAGTTCCAGGCCGTCGAGCCCGGGCATGTTGATGTCGAGGAAGACCGCGTCGATGCCTCCGTCGCGCAGCACACGCAGAGCGGTCGTCGCGTCTCCCGCGGTGTGTACGACGCCGATCTCCTCCTGCGCGCGCAGCAGGTAGGCCAGCTCGTCGAGGGCCGGCGGTTCGTCGTCGACCGCCAGCACGGTCAGGTTGTCTGTGATCTCGTTCACGGCGAATCCATCGTGCCATGCCGGGTGTTCCTCACGGCCGGATACCCGCCCTGAACTTCGGCACGCGCATGCTCACCCGGGTGCCTGCCCCCGGCGCGGTCTCGATGACGAGGCCGTAGTCGTTGCCGAAGGCCGCCCGCAACCGGTCGTCGACGTTGGCGAGGCCCACGTGCGCGGACTCGCGGACTCCGCTGCCGTGGTCGCTCTCGGCGATCGCGTCGAGCGTGCCGGAGCGCAGCAGTTCCGGGTCCATGCCGATGCCGTCGTCCTCGACGCTGATGACGCAGTCGGTGCCCTCGTCGGCCGCGGTGATGGTGATCGTGCCCGTGCGGGTGTCCTTGCCCGCGATCCCGTGCCGCACGGCGTTCTCGACGAGCGGTTGCAGAGCGAGGAAGGGCAACGTCACATTGAGCACCTCGGGCGCGATCTGCAGGCGCACCTCGAGGGCATTGCCGAAGCGGGCACGTTCGAGCGTCAGGTACCGGTCGATGTTGCGCAGTTCGTCGGCGAGCAGGGTGTACTCGCCGGCCGCGCGGAACGAGTAGCGGGTGAAATCGGCGAAATCCAGCAGCAGTTCGCGGGCCCGGTCGGGGTCGGTCCGGACGAACGACGCCACCGTGTTGAGCGCGTTGTAGATGAAGTGCGGACTGATCTGGGCGCGCAGCGCGCGGACCTCGGCACGGTCGAGCCGGGCACGGGAGGCATCGAGCTCGGCGAGCTCGATCTGACTGCACGCGTACCGCGCCACCTCGGTGATCGCGCCGAGCAGCGCCGGGCCGGGTTCGACGGTCGTCACGACGCCGAGCACCCCTGCGACACCCATGTCCTCCACGACGAGCGGCTGGGCGATCAGTGCGCGGGCCGCTAGATCGCCGTGGCCTCGCCGCAGGTCGTGGTGCCCGACGAGCACGCGGCGCTTGTCTGCGACGGCCCGGCCCGCGGCGGCGATCATCTCGTCCGTCAGTTCCTCGAACGGGCCGTCCCAGGCGAGCAGGCCACCGTTCTCGTCCAGCAGCGCCACCGCGCGTGCTTCGGCCAACAGCATCCGCAGGTGCGGGGCCGCTTCCTTCGCCGACGACGCGTCGAGCCCGGCGCGCAGGGGGCGCGCCGCGAGGGACGCCGTGTGCAGGGTCGCGTGGACCGCGCGTTCGGCGGGTGTGGTGACCACCCGCCGGGTCCACAGCACCACCGAGACCACGACCAGCACCAGGAGCAGTACCACCGCGGCGAGCTCGATCGCGATCATGCGCTCACGTTACGTCGAATCGACCCACCGCTCCCGGTATGCGCGGTCAGTTCTCCCCACCGAGTCGGCCGGAGAGCCTGCGGAGGCGTTCGAGGCCCGCACCGTCGAGTCCGACGATGGTGACCGTCTTGCCCTTGGCTGCGTACTTCTGCTGGATCGCGTCGAAGGTGGCGACGGTGGACGCATCCCAGATGTCGGCGTCGGTGAGGTCGATGACGACGTTCTCCGGGTCGCCGATGTAGTCGAACTGGTGGACGAGGTCGTTGCTCGACGCCCAGAACAGTTCACCGGTCACCCGATAGGTGCGCGTGTCCACTCCTCCGTCCCCGTCGGTGTCGGCATCGGCGATCTTCTCGACGGTGGTCATGTGCGCGACGCGACGGGCGAACAGCACCATCGCCGTGAGCACTCCGAGCGACACTCCGATCGCGAGATTGCCGGTGCTCACCGTGGCCACGACGGTGACGACCATGACGACGGTCTCGCTGAGCGGCATCAGCCGCAGCGTCCGCGGATGCACGCTGTGCCAGTCGATCGTCGCGATCGACACCATGATCATCACGGCGACGAGGGCAGCCATCGGGACCAGCCCGACGATGTCGCCGAGCGCGACCACGAGGATCAGCAGGAACACGCCTGCCGCCAGGGTGGACAGACGGGTCCGCGCCCCGGAGACCTTCACGTTCATCATGGTCTGGCCGACGACGGCGCAACCGCCCATGCCACCGAAGAATCCGGTCACGATGTTGGCGATGCCCTGACCCCAGCCCTCGCGGGTCTTGTCCGACCGCGTGTCGGTGATGTCGTCGACGAGTTTGGCCGTCATCAGCGATTCCATGAGGCCGACGAGGGCCATCGCGAGCGCGTAGGGCGCGAGGATCCGGAGGGTCTCGAAGGTCATCGGCACGTCCGGGACGAAGAGCGAGGGCAGGCTCTCGGGCAGTTCACCCTGGTCCGCAACGTCGGGCACGTTCAGCGAGAAGGCCACCGTCACGACGGTGAGGAGCACGATCGTGACGAGCGGAGCCGGCACGGCCTCGGTGATCCTCGGGAGGAACACGAGCACCAGCAGACCTGCTGCCACCAGCGGATAGACCATCCACGGCACGTCCACGAGGTGCGGGATCTGGGCGACGAAGACGAGGATCGCGAGCGAATTGACGAAGCCGACCATGACGCTGCGCGGCACGAACCGCATGAGTTTGGCGACGCCGAGGAAGCTGAGCAGCACCTGGAAGATGCCCCCGAGGATCACCGTCGCGATGAGGTGGTCCACCCCGTACTGCTCGGACACCGGGGCGATCACGAGCGCCACCGCCGCGGTCGCCGCCGAGATCATCGCGGGCCGTCCCCCGACGATCGCGATGGTGATCGCCATGGTCACCGAGGCGAACAGCCCGACCCGGGGGTCGACACCGGCGATCACGGAGAAGGCGATGGCCTCCGGGATCAGGGCGAGCGCCACGACCAGGCCGGCCAGGAGTTCGGTCTTCAGACGAGCAGGCGACCGGAGAGCGAATCGGACGGAGACTTCGGTGCGGGGATCGTGCGGCACCTGTTCCGGGCCGTGCGGGGTGTTCACTTGCGGAAATTCTACCGTTGCGCCCTGTCGTCCCTACCGTTGCACATCGTCGTCCCGACCTCGGGCACCGTCGTCCCGACGCCGGCGGCGGATGCGCTCCTCCACCGCTGCTTCGTCGATGTCCAGGCTCTCGAGCACGTCGCGGAGGATCTCGTCGTCGAGTTCACCGCGGTCGCGGGCGTCGATGAGGGCCTGGCGTCGCGCCTGCAGGGACGCCCGCCGGATGTCGTCGAACAGCGCGGCCAGTCGCGTTCCGGCGTCCTCCGCCGTGTCCTCGACGGTCTCCGCCTCCTGCCGGGACCGGAGCGACTTGCGCGCCTTGGCCAGAAGTTTGTCGTAGATCTCCGGGTCCACGCCCTCGGGTGGATGCGTGGCGAGTTCGGTGAGCACCCGATCGCTCGACTCGGCCGAGATCCTGCGGGCCACCGCCATCTGTTCCTCGGTCCGCAGCCGCTCGTAGGGGTCGGTGACGTCGAGTCGGCGGATGAGCCACGGCATCGTCGCACCCTGGATGAGGAGGGTGCCGATGGCGACGACCAGCGCGGAGATCTGGATCATCTCGCGTCCGGGGAAAGGAGCACCCGACGCGATCGCCACCGGCACCCCACCGGCCGCGGCGAGGGTGACGACCCCGCGCATACCCGCCCACGACACCACGACGTGTTCCCGGAAGTTCAGCTGGTCGCGGCCGAGGCGTTCGGATCCGGCGCGTCGCACGAGCGCGCGCCGCCCCCAGTGCAGCAGACCCCACGCGGGCCTCACGATCATGACGACGAGCAGGATCACCACCGCACCGAGCAACGCGAGGCGCAGATCGGTGCCGCTGTCACGGACCTCGTCGAGGACGAACCGCAGTTGCAGGCCCATGTAGGCGAAGACGAACGTCTCGAGCACCACGTCGACGCTCTTCCACACCGCGCGTTCCTGCAGTCGCGTGCTCACCGAGACCTCGGTGGCCCGGTGCCCGATGAACAGTCCGGCGGCGACGACGGCGAGCACTCCCGAGGCGTGGATCTCCTCGGCGGCGAGATAGGCCGCGAACGGCAGCACCAGCCCGAGCACGGTCTCGAGCGGCGAGTCGTACATCCGGGCACGGATCAGGTGGACGGCGTACGCGAGCACCAGACCGACGGCGATGCCACCCGCGACCTCGTAGACGAAGAACAGGAACGGCGAATCGGCGAGGATGTGTGTGCCCGTGACGGCCGAGATCGCTACGGTGAACAGGGTCAGTGCGGTGGCGTCGTTGACCAGCCCTTCCCCGGTCAGCACCGCGATGACCCGTTTCGGCAGTCCGAGTCGCTGGCCCACGGCGACGGCACTGACCGCATCGGTCGGTGCGACGACGGCGCCGAGAGCGAGCGCCGCACCGAAGGTCAGCGCCGCCATCATCGCGGATGCCGTCCACGCCACGACGAACGCCGTGACGAGCACGGCGTAGATGCCGAGCCGCAGGATCGACGGCAGGTACTGCCGGAAGGTGGGAACCGAGAATCGCAGGGCCGACGAATACAGCAGCGGCGGCAGGACGACCCCGAGGATGATCTCCGGATCCAGTTCGAGCCTCGGCAGGCCCGGCACGAACGACACCAGCGCTCCGACGGTGACGAGCACGAGCGGGGCCTGCAGGTCGCGGCGCGACGCGACGGCGGTCACCGCGATCCCGGCGATGACGACCAGCAGGATCCACGCGCCGTTCATCGCGACGGCACCGTGCCAGGCGTCCGGTTCACGGTGTGATGGTGACACAGCCGGCGGCCGGCCGAAGCGAACCCGCAGTCGGGTGCCGGATCCGTGATCACCCTTGTGCGGCCACCCCGGTGATGACGGCACGCGTCGTGGCGATCAGCCGGGTGAGTCCGGGCTCCTCGATCGGCCAGTGCCCGCAGTTCTCGAGCAGGACGGCCTGCGTCGGCGCGGAGATGCGGTCGAGGAACCGCAGGCTGGGCTCCGGTGGGGTCCAGCGGTCGGCGGCCGGGTGCACGAGCGTGACCGGGGCTGCGGTGAAGTCCTCGGGCGCGGCATGCGGGTAGGTGAACCAGTCGGCCAGAAATCCCAGCGGGATCCGGACTCCTCCCCCGAGCGGGTCCGACTCGCACATGCGCGTGAGGTCGGGGTCGTTGCTCATCCGGTTCATCCGCACGAGCCATCTGATCGGCAGTCGGAGATCACCTGCCACCCGGGCCACGGGCGGCAGAAGCGACGGTGCCACCTTTCCGGCGAAGCCCCATCGGGCTGCGGCTACCCGCCCCTGGGGGTCGCCGGGGTCGAGGAGGCAGGTCGCGACCACCGCGGCCACCTGTCCGGTGCGGGCCGCGACCTCGTAGGCCATCATCCCGCCCATACTCGCGCCGAAGAGGACCAGCGGCCGGGGATCGTCGGCGCGTTCGGCGGCAACGAGGTCGCAGAGCAGGTCGATCCAATCGCAGTAGCGGACCTGCGAGGGATGGGGTTCGGCGGTGCGGCCGTAGACGGGCATGTCCGGGAAGAGGATGTCCACGTCGTCGTCCGCAGCCAGGCAAGCGAACGACCAGAGCGCCGCGGAATGGCCGCCCGCGCCGTGGATTCCCATCACGCGCACCGGAGCATCGGGACGGCGGTCGCGGGCGATGTGGACGCGGCGACCACGCCACTCCCACCACGTAGACTCCGGTTCCCGCCGAGCCGATCGGTAATTCTCGGGCAGGAACTCGGCATAGGCCGCTGCGGTCATCGTCCGATCCCTTCGTCGTCGTACCGACGAGTGATGTCTGCACCAGGTATGCGGCGCACGATAGTTGCCCGCCTCGACCTGCACAATGTCGAGCTCATGCGAATAATATGCTGCGTCGCAACGAATCTCGAGTACGTGGTGGCCACGTCATCATCTTCGGCCGGCCTGCCGGACTCCGTTCGCTCCGCCTGTTCCCACGACCGGCCCGCATACCCGATCCCACAACGGGACCGGCAGGTCGTTTGCTCCGACCCGGCACGGGTATGCAACCGATCGACCGCCGTGTACCCGGCCCAGCGAGGAGTGCGTGTGATCCCAGCCCGCGACGACGACGGCTACGCGGACCTGCGCTCCTATGCCGCACTGGGCGACGGCGACACCGTCGCCCTCGTCGCCGAGGACGGGTCGGTGGACTGGTATCCGGTACCGCACCTCGACTCGCACCCCGTCTTCGCGCGACTGCTCGATGCACCGGCGGGCGGTTCCGTCGAACTGCGGCCGGTCGACGAGTTCACCGTCGAACGCGCATACGTGCCGGGAACGAACGTGCTGAGCACCGTCTTCACCACGGCACAGGGCCGTGTCCGGGTGACCGATTCGATCGACACGGGCGTCGCCGGGCGGTTGCCCTGGGGTGAGCTCGCCCGCCGCGTCGAAGGTCTGGACGGCGAGGTCGCGATGCGCTGGACGGTCGCGCCCGGCACCGGACTGGGCCGGTACCAGCCCTGGTGCGACCGGACCCAGCACGGCCCTGTCCTGCGGGTGGGCACCGTGAGCATCGGGGTGCGCACGTCCGGCACGGGTGAACCCGTGGTCGAGCACCGCTCGATCGGTGGCGGTTTCACCACCTCGGCCGGGTCCCGGCACCTGATCGCCGTGCTGTCGACGGAGAACGAGCCCCTGCCGTTGCCCGACGCCGACGCGATCGATGCCAACATCGACCGCACCGTCGACCGATGGAAGCAGTGGTCGACGCTCCTGCACTACGACGGCCCCTGGGCCGACGCGGTGATCCGGAGCGCGCTCGCACTGAAACTGCTGCAGAACCGATCGGGCGCGATCGCCGCGGCGGCGACGACGTCCGTTCCGGAGAACCCGGACGGCGAGAAGAACTGGGACTACCGTTTCGCATGGGTGCGCGACGCCGCCTACACCCTGCACGCGCTGATCCGTCTCGGCGATCGCGAGGAGGTGCACGCCGCGATGAGCTGGTTGCTCCGCGTGGTGCGCGATCAGGGCGCCGATGCGGAGGTGTTCACCCGGCTCGACGGCGGAACGCCCGACGACGAACGGCGACTGGACGTTCCGGGTTGGCGCGGAATCGGCCCGGTGGTCGAGGGGAACAGGGCCGCAGGCCAGTTGCAGCTCGGGATCTACGGCGACCTGTTCGAGATCGTGACCCTCTACAGCAGTGAGGGTTACGTGCTCGACATCGCGACCGCGCGTCTGCTCGCCCGCATCGCCGACCACACCTGCGATGTCTGGCAGCAGGCCGATCACGGCATCTGGGAACTGCTCGAACGCGAGCACTACACCAACTCGAAGATGAGTTGCTGGCACGCGCTCGACCGCGCCGTCCACCTCGCCGAGGTCGGGCAGATCCCGGGAACGGCGGATCGCTGGCGACGCGAACGCGATCTCATCCGCGACTGGATCGAGGAGAACTGCTGGTCGGACGAACAGGGTTGCTACACCGCCTATCCCGGCACCGATCGCCTGGACGCGTCCGTCCTGCTCGGAGCCGTCGGCGGGTACGACCGGGGTTCGCGCATGCAGGCCACCTGCGACGCTCTGCGACGGGAACTCGGTCGCGGGCCGCTGCTCTACCGGTTCAGCGGCGCCGACAAGGAGGAAGGAACGTTCGTCGCCTGCGCGTTCTGGATGGTCGCGGCACTGGCCGAGACAGGACGGACCGACGAGGCCACCGAACTGATGGGCGAACTCGTACCGCTCGCCAACGACGTGGGCCTGTACTCGGAGATGATCGCCGAGGACGGCACCTTCCTCGGCAATCTCCCCCAGGGACTGAGCCATCTCGCACTCATGACGGCTGCACTGACCCTCATCGAGAAGTACTGATCGCCGATCGACCGGAGGAGCGGACAGGTATGACGCTGATAGGTTTTCACGCCTCACACGAACAGGCGTCCCCATCCCGCCTGCTCGAGGACGTCCGGCTCGCGGAAGCGGCCGGTTTCGGGGCGGCCATGTGCTCGGACCACATCGAACCGTGGTCGCATCGCCAGGGGCACTCGGGGTTCGCGTGGTCGTGGCTCGGAGCGGCCCTGGCCACCACGGACCTACGTTTCGGTGTCGTCACCGCGACCGGCTTCCGCTACCATCCCGTCGTCACCGCCCAGGCCACCGCCACTCTGGCATCGATGTTCCCGCAGCGCTTCTGGTTCGCACTCGGCAGCGGCGAGCACTGCAACGAACGCATGTCCGGGGTCGCCTGGCCACCCAAGGAGGAACGGCAGCAACTCCTCGGTGAGAACCTCGACATCGTGCGACGCCTGCACGCGGGCGAAGTCGTCGACCACGACGGCGCGGTGAAGGTCGACCGCGGACGGGTCTGGGACCGGCCGGAGACTCCTCCCGACATCCTGCTTCCCGCACTGACTCCCGAGACGGCCGGTCGTTTCGCCGACCGGGTCGACGGTCTCGTCACCGTGAACGCCCCGCTCGAGGACCTGCAGCGGATCCTCGGCGCCTACCGCGACGGGGGCGGACGCGGACGGACCGTGCTGCAGGTCCATCTGAGTTGGGCGCCCACCCGGGAGCGCGCCCGGGAGATCGCGCGGGAACAGTGGGCGACGAACGCCCTACCGCCGGAACTCATGGCAGAGCTTGCCACAGCCGAGGAATTCGAGTCCCACGCCGCCGAACTCGACGACGGCGACCTCGAGGGCGCAGTGATCGTGTCCGACGATCCCGCCGAACACGTCGACCGCCTGTGCGAATTCGCCGAACTCGGTTTCGACGAGATCTACCTGCACCATGTGGGGCCGGATCAGCGCCCGTTCATCGACACCTTCGGCGACACGGTACTTCCGTATCTGCCGTGATCAGGGTTGACGCGGACCCGGCTGTGCTTCGGGGCCCGGACCGCCCTCGGGGCCCGGCTCACCGCCGGGTTCGGGCTGCGTGCCCGGTGCGGGATTGTCGGTGGTACCCAGATGCTGACGAGCGGCGTCCTGCGCCTTGTCGACGTGCTGGGCGTACTTCCCGCCGGTACGTCCGTCCACCTGGTCGCCGGCCTTCTCGATGAACTGGTCGGCCTTGTCGGGATTCTTCGCGGCGTAGTCCTTGCCCTTGTTCACAAGGCCCTTCACCGAATCCATGAAACCCATCGTTCGGTCCTTCCCTCGTCGGATCGCCGTGAGGTTCGGGCGCACCCATCCGTGCGCTGCGGGTCAGTGTACGCCCGGCAGCAGATCGTCGTGGGCAGCGAACAGGCGCCGGCGTTCCCCGTGCAGACGCCCCGACACCCACCACAGGGCCTCGACGAGGACGACTCCGATCAGCCCGCACGTCACCGCGATCGTCGTGTACCCGACGTTCGACGGGTCGAGCGCGAAGAACTCGCGGGTGAACGGTACGGAGAACAGGATCACGTAGCCGAGCACCGAACCGGCGAGCAGCACGATCTTCCACCACTGGTACGGGCGGGCGACCACCGCGAGCACCCACAGCGCGATGATCAGCAGGGTGATCAGGGCCGAGGTACCGGCCTGGATCTTCTGCTGCTCGGTCTGCTCCGGACCGCCGTAGACGAGCACGTAACAGACGAAGGTCGCCACACCGACCACGACGCCCGAGGGGATCGCCAGTCGCATCACGCGGGAGACGAAGCCCGAGCGTGCCCGCTCGTTGTTCGGTGCCAGCGACAGCAGGAAGGCGGGGATGCCGATGGTGAACCACGCCGCGATCGTCACGTGGCGCGGCAGGAACGGGTACGGCAACGGCTCGAAGTCGAATACCTGCGACAGCACACCCGACACGCCCACCAGGAAGGCGAGGAGCACCGAGTACACCGTCTTGGTGAGGAACAGGTTGGAGACGCGTTCGATGTTGCCGATGACCCGACGACCCTCGGCCACCACGTAGGGCAGCGTCGCGAACTTGTTGTCGAGAAGGACGATCTGCGCGACCGCACGGGTGGCGGGGCTGCCCGATCCCATCGCGACTCCGATGTCGGCGTCCTTGAGGGCGAGCACGTCGTTGACGCCGTCGCCGGTCATCGCGACGGTGTGGCCGCGCGACTGCAGCGCTCCGACCATCGCGCGCTTCTGGTCGGGACGGACCCGGCCGAAGGTCGTCGAGCCCTCGACGACGTCGGCGAGTTCGTTCCCGCCCTCCGGCAGGGAACGCGCGTCGATGGGGGACGCGCTGCCCGGCAGGCCGAGCGACGAGGCGACCGCACCGACGGCGATCGCGTTGTCGCCGGAGATGACCTTGACGTCGACCTGCTGGCCGGCGAAGTACTCGAGGGTCGGCTTCGCGTCCGGGCGTACCCGCTGTTCGAGGACGACGAGCGCCGCCGGCGTGACCGTGCCGGGAGCAAGTTCGTCGTCGACCGGACGGTCGCTGCGCGCGAGCAGCAGCACCCGCAGTCCGTTCGAGCCGAGTTCCTCGGCGCGTCGCGCCGCGTCGGTGCCGGGGTCGAGCAGCACGTCGGGTGCGCCGAGGAGCCAATTGCCGTGGATGCCGTACGACTGACCGCTCCACTTCTTCGCCGACGAGAACGGCGCGACGGCCGTCGGCTCGCCCCAGCCGGGGGCGGTGGGGAACGCCTCGGCGATCGCGAGGACGCTGGCGTTGGGGCGCGGGTCGTCGGCCGCGAGCGCGGCCAGGGCGGCGCGGGCCTCGTCGAGGTCGCTGCCGTCGACGGCTTCGAGGTCGGACAGGCGCATGCCGTTCTCGGTGAGCGTGCCGGTCTTGTCGGCGCACACCACGTCGACGCGCGCGAGGCCTTCGATCGCCGGCAGTTCCTGCACGAGGCATTGGCGTCGCCCGAGGCGGACGACACCGACCGCGAACGCGATGGAGGTCATCAGCACCAG
>JACYYJ010088407.1_pt2 | contig 28951 bp, 44 predicted proteins | sample 8236861 | NCBI WGS metagenome assembly JACYYJ01 (sample SAMN14103086, study PRJNA606662) | landfill metagenome | isolation source: landfill solid waste | place: India:New Delhi, Okhla landfill site | collected 2017-11-05
TTTCCATATTCAATTCGCTCCTCTTTAGCACTTACAGATCGTACATAACTACACATATAACGAATGTGCTGAATATTAATATTACCCAGTTCCCAAACACGAATGGTGCAACAACCTCTAGTGTGAATGTGGTTACAATGTTTAAAACGAATGCACCTACGAAACACAGAATGAATAGTAGTGCGACCATCAATGTTAGTTTAACGGCATTCTTTAACACATTTAGCTGTGTTCGATCTCCGTTAATGAACATTGATTTGAAGGTATTCATTACATGCCCTCCTTGGTATCTGTTTGCAAGTTGAATTTTAATTTATCAACTATTAACATTTTACTACTTATTGTGACTTTTGTAAATAGTTTTTGACAATTTATTTATAGCCACTTTAATCTATATAAAAATGATGGTAACATGTGAGCCTCTAGGATCGTTTATATCAGTTTTAATTATTCAATTCGATTGATTGATTTATCCGGATCAAATCCGCTTGGATAGCGTTCCTTTAGCTTTTTAATGTTACCTATCATTATTTCCTCTAATGTAGTACCCAGTGCTTCAGCTGCTTGAGCTGCATACCATAAAATATCGCCTAACTCTTCTTTCAATTTATTAGGATCCAATTTATGACCTTGGTAATTTACTTTCTTCACCTGATCAACAAATTCACCTGATTCACCAGCAAGCCCCATAGCTGCATTACTTAAAAATTGGCTTCTAGTTAAATTATTGTTAGCTGTTCTCATAGCTAATGATTGATAACTATTAGGTGTAATCATGGCCATATCACCTTGAACACTTAATGTAATTTCATCTTCATTTGCTTTAACTGTGCTAACACTGCCAACCTTGCTACCTGACATAGATAATGTTAATGTACCGTCTTCATGTTTTAGTTCCATTATTAATCCTCCTTAGCTGGAATCGGAACATCGTCAACAATAACAACACGTGTACCTGTTTCTTTACCAATTTTGCTGACCTGTTCACGTTGAAATTCAAATTTCTTAGTTTCTAGTTCTAAGCGTCTATCTGGAATTATTTCATATAATTTCTCTAAACGTTCAAGGGCTTTCATTTTATCATGTAACTTGAAAGTAATACCATCTTTCCCTTGACGTACTTCACTAATCATTTGCCCATTAACTTGATCTGAAGGTTTTAAGTTTACGCTCTGACCATCAAATGAAATAAAGTCAGTTATGTCAGCGTAAGCTATTTTAATGTACTCTGAAATGATGTCATGCGCACTTAAATAAATTGCACTTTGCATCATTCTCTTTATGTCACTAATGGCTGCTTGTACTTCTGGTCTATTTAATATATTGAAACCCATTGAGTGTGATTTCTCTATTTTATAACCAATTTTAGCTGCGGCCCACTTAGCGTCATAATTATGTAAATAATAGAGTATGAATAATTGATAACGTTGGGAAAGTTTATGTTTCTCAAAGATTGCATCGATCTCATCTTTTTGATCATCGGTTAATTCCTGTTGCACTTTTGCTTTTGCACGTTTTCTGTTTTGTGCTGCAAACCTGGAATCCTTTTTCTCAATCTTTCTCAAACGTTCTCTCCATTTATCTTTTTGCATATAAAACTTTAATTGATCCATGGTCATACCTGCATCGTATGCAAGTTGATTCATGTTACCGAAACTACCTTTTGTAACCATGGCATTTGCCCAACGTTTAAAAGTAGCAATTCGTACTGTTTTCTGTTCTTCCTTAGATAACGTATCAAAGGCAGGAGCTTGATTATGAGCCCGCTGCCTTTTCTTGCCTGCCTTTGTGTATTTCTTTAAATCAAGTTCTTCACTCATTTTTAAGTCTCCCTTCGTCCTTCCAGAGACCGTGTGAGTTATTAAATTACATTGTTCAAAATACCTTTAAAACGATCTCTTTCAGTGACTGCAATTTTATCAACATGATCATTAAATTTGTCACCGCTGTGGCCTTTCACTTTTATAAATGTAATCTTTTCAAAATCATTGCTTTTAATTAATGAAAGTAATTCTTCCCATAAATCTTTGTTTTTAACTGGTCCACCTTTAGTTGTTTTCCAACCATTGTGACTCCACTTTTTAAGACTACCTTCATTCACATTATCGACAATGTATGCACTGTCAGAAACAATATCAATTTTGAATGTTACATCTTTCATGTTCCTTAAAAGGAATTTGAGTGACTCAATAACAGCAGTCATTTCCATACGGTTATTTGTTGTACTCTTTTCCCCACCTCGTAATGAAATAGGTTCTTTTCCTTTCTCACTGGTAATTAATAAAAGTGAACCCCAGCCACCTGCTCCAGGATTTCCGGAACATGCACCATCAGTGTAGATTTTAGCTGTAATTCTAACCTTCTTATCTGTAGATGTCACTGGACTTTCTACCTCCTTTACAACCGTCTTGTACGTACTTATAAATAAATATAAGTAACTTTGCAAAGCCTTCCCATACAGTAACGGCATATACTGTTTCTAACCACTCTCCTGCTTCATTCTTCAGCATTAATGAGTAGTGGAATATTTCATGTCTATCTTTTTTGTTCTTAGGTTTATAGCGCATTATATAGCCTAAAAGTAAATCATACTTATATTCATATTTGCGTAAAACCTTTTCCAGCCTTTCCATCGAAACGTCACCATCATTACAAAATGGAAGTTTCATCAGGATTTTTTTTAAAAACTCAATACCTTCTTCATCATCACATCGGACAGTAAGTGCCTTCTTTACAACATTATCTGGAATTACTACTTGTTTAACTTTTGCTTTGTTTGATTTTTTAACCATTGTAATCTTCCTTTCAGATATGTTAATGGCTTCATGTCGTTTACATTGAATGCCATGCTATTTTAATATAAGTTGGATAACCAAACTTTGCTGTAATTAGAAAAAGGACTGGCTATTTTAAGCCAGCCCTCTTATGCTTGTTCTCATTGGATCAATTTGTATTTTAGGAGTATTAGGAATGTTTGTTCTGTAATTCAAGTATCAAAATATATGCCAAACTGCTTTTGGTGGATCAGACCTGTAGCAGCATGTCACCCATTATTCAGTTGATGGAAATGAGGGGAATTAAATATCCCACTCATCATCATCGTCATCTTCGTCTTCATCTTCGTCATCGTTTTCAGCGTCACGAATAGCTTCGATGATCTCTTCAGCTTTACGTAAACCTTTAATGTCTACTTTACGCTTTTTAGCTTCTTTCTTCAATTCAGTTAATGACATTTCTTCTAAGCCGTCATCATCCTCATCGTCTTCCTCATCTTCATCTTCTTCCGGCTCAGGTTTCTTTTTACCTTTAGCTGGTTTTGCAGCAGGTTTAGCTTTACCTTTTGCTGGACGTTTTTTAGGAGTTTCTTCCTCTTCTTCCTCATCTTCGTCCTCGTAATCTTCTTCCTCTTCAGGTTCAGCAGCCTTTTTACGGCCTTTTGATGCAGCAGTTTTACCAGCAGCTTTTTTAGCATTACCTTTAGGAGTTGGTTTTGATTCTTCCTCGTCCTCTTCGTAATCCTCAACGTCTTCTTTTAATTTTGATTCAATTGTACGTGCTGTAACACGTTCAGGATGTAAAGCACCAATGATTTCAAGTAAACCTTCAGCGCCACGTGAAGCAGCCGAAACAAATAGTGGGAATCGTTTACCGATGTCCTGGATTGCTGCTTTGTCCTTTCCTTCAAATACTACGCGTGCAGCTTCTGCTGCTGACCAATTTTTTGCCATGATTAATTTTCTCCATTCTATATGTGTTTTTGGTGCAACTTCTCTTGAGGTAATCCTTCAAGTTATTTGGAGAAGGTTTGCACCAAAGCCTAATCCAAATTTTAAAACTGATAATGCATAGACAGTCCGCGTAAAGGGGAACTAAACGCTAAAACTCTTTTGTAACTGATTTAACTGCTCGGTTGTTGTTTAATCATTTACAAAATTTATCTTACTATATAACTTTCAAAATGTAAACCTTTTTGACGAAAGTTTTTAATTTGTTTTGCGAAAATTATATAGTGAGATTTTTAAGTAACACCGAACAATGTGATAATGTTCTTTCCGTTGCCCCCGCATTTGACTCTTTAATAGAAGGTTGTGGTTTCCTAATAGTTTATTTTGAAAAACAACATATAGTGTACAACAATCTAAAGTCACGGACTTTATTATATCTATTTGTTCGGCGTTTCTTATAAACATTATATACTAAATATATTATTTGTAAACAGTTTTTGTTAAATTATTTTCGGAAGCACTGTTTCATCACCCATGGCAATATCCACAATCTTCACTTCACTGTTCATAACATGCACCAGATTTTCTGTATATGCGCTCTCATAAAACTCACGCTTTTCTTTTGAATGCCTACGAGGTATCACAACTACTTCAAATCCGGTTGGATTTTGTATTTTAATAAATATATACGGAATTGATTTATCAGCTTCAAACGCATTAAAACGATTCTGAAGTACTGTTCGTCCAATATGATTAATAGTACCACTTGCTTTAGGCATATCATTCATCGTCTTCGTCATCCTCCTCATCATCAATGTCTTCAACGTCAGCTTTTAATAGTAGAAACATTGGTTCATCACCACGTACTGCTAATTCATTAACGTTCTCTAAATCTACTGCTGATGTTTGGGAATTGAATTTAATTGTGCCATCACCATCACGACTAATTCCTAAACCATTAAATAGGAAAGTACCTAGGTTAGTTGGCTTTTTATCAGCACCAATTTTAACTGCCACTGTTGTGTTCTCATTCAGTAATTGAATGGAACCTATGTAACTCTTTAATTCTGTATAAGGCATTTTAAATGTGATATTTACTGCCTTGTTTTGTTTTACGTCATGGCCTGCATAAGTTGCTTCTGTTTTTACTCTAACTACTACCATTTACCATCTCTTCTTTCTGTTTTCAAATTGTTTGTTACGTTCTGCATGGAATTTTTCACGTGCATTTTTGGATGATGATATTGTTTTCTTTGGCTTTTTAGGTTTAGTTTCTAAGGCCTCTGAAAGGCTACTCACTAAGTCATTTCCTTTGTCTTTAATTTCCCCAGTGTTAATATATTCCGCTATTTCTGGAATGTCCTGGAGGTTGCAAAGTACATACATATCATTGCTCTTTAAAAACTGTACCAGGAAAATTGGAATCTTTTGTGCAACACTTGCATTGTATTCTAACTTTTGTAAATCAAGTTGTTTTAATGAATATGAACCTTTATCTGTACTTTTTAATTGTGCAAGTATGTGTTCATTTTCACCATCTTCTTTGTTTACCCAACCAGATCCTGAGCCCGGTGTTGGTTCAAGTCCAAGTGATTCCATAACTTCTTTTTCATTTTTAAAATACCACTTTGCTGATCGTTCTCTACCTTTAGCCATTACATATCACCTACTTTACTAACCAATGATTTTATGTGATCATAAGTTTCAGTAGTATAAATTGTTTCATTGTTACTTAATGTAATAACTGTATTTGATTTGACTGAATCGCCTAATTCACCAATACTGATCACTGCCTCTTTCCGGATAGTGCGTCTACGTCCGTTCACTTCCATAATCTCGAACATTATTCATCACCTCCTTCAAAGGCATCCATGCTGTCTATTTCAGCTTTTAATTTTCTTAAACGCAATACTAACATAAACATTAAAAACTGGAATATAAAGCACATGGACATGAATAAGATAAAGGAAACGTCTTTACTTTCATTAACTATCATTTGATCTATTACCATTTACTGTGTCACCCGTTTCATTGTTGATACAAAATATGCTTGCATTTCTACTGACCTTTTTAATGCTGGCCCTAAGCTACTGTAAAGATGAAAACCTGTACTACCATCGTATTCTTTAAAATACTTATAAAAACGACTTGCTTTAGCAGCTTGCTTATTTTCCATTAATTTTAATAACTGCTTTACATTGTCGTCATACATGCAATCAGAAACTACTGAATCGTTTAGCTCATAATAAATGTAACTATGAACAAGAATCCATTTTTGTAGTAGTTCTATTTTCTGAGTTGTGGACCAATATGGATTGTTAAATTGCAATCATAACACTCCCATTCTTGTCGTAAAATGTGCAATAAATATAAAACATGTAATAATATAAATATGCACTTTGTATGTTGAACAATTCCTCATTTTACAATGTGTATATTCCGTAATTGCTAGTACGAAAAATATTGCACACATAACTACATCAATTATCGCTATCATAGTAAATCATGCCTCTCTTTATGAAGTATCTATGTAAACGTAAATGCAGTTATGTGCATTTTACGGAATTTTATTCAATTAGTAATTCAAAGTTTAATCCTTTTAAATTGGAATCTCTAACCAACCTTACATTATAAAATATTCTGTCCCTTAGTGATGAATAGTAAAGCACACCTGCAGGTAAATAACCTTTAGCATAGGTTGTACTAATAAATGCAATCCCTTGTGCACTCATACGCATCACATTCGGTTGATCATAATGCTCTTTTTCAAATAAGAAAAATGCATCATCATAAATCGCTTTTGTATTTTTAGGTTGCTCCATATCAAATGATCCAACCACTTTTCTTTCTCTAGCTTTAGAAACTATAACTGTCATTGTTGTATCCCCTATCTACTAAACTTAAATTCCTGATGTTCAAAATAATTTACTACAAGTACTTCAGAATTGCTCAGATAATCTTTTATTATAATTGGCATACCTAATACTTGTAATTTCCAATCGCCTGTTAAAGGTTCATCTCCAATATCTGAACGTCTCATTACTTTTGCTACATTCTTTAATGTGAGAAATGTTTTAATGTTACAAATAATACATGGTTCTGCATTTGGATTACTTTCTACAAATTCCTCTTTTAACTCTGAAATGTAAGTAAGTAATTCATTTAATGTTTTTCTGAGTAAATCAATGCTTTGATCTCTCATGTAATCACCTCGAATACAGGTTCTTTCATATAACATACTTGCATTTCATTCCTTGGTAATCTAGGTTCTGGAATTAACTGCATTCCTTTGAAAGTAACATTGCCTTTCCTATCCTGCTCTAAATTATAACCTTCAAAATTATTACTAAGTTTAGCAGCTAACATGAAAGTGTATAAATCATCTGGATTAAAATAAATAGCTGTCGCCTTTCTACCTACTCTTTCTAATTCAGCAGCAATTGCTTGTACTCTCAAACGATTAAACCTTGATAAAAATAAACCTGGATCCATTTACTCCACTCCTTTCTTTGACCATACAGCTTCAATAGTATGAAGTGGATACGTGTTATCAATTATAACCTTTATTCGATTACTGGTTATTCGGAACCTCTTTCCTTTACTATATGATTCTGATTGGAAATATTGTTTTGATGAATAACTTTTTAATTCCCATAATGTTTCAGCACTCATAATTAAGAAATTTGGTTCTTTACTGTACTTTTCTATAAAACTACTTTTTAACTTACTTATTACAACTGGTGTGCTGTAATTACTGTTTTCTTTTAACCTTAATACTGACATCCAATTCCCTCCTAGGAACTACTCCAATATTTATCAATACTGTCACGCTGATCGATAGTATATGCTTAGTCCAACGTTCCGTTGTCCTATATACTTTTTCTTCGGCGTGTTACAATACACATTTTACTATTTATCGAGGCTTTTGTAAACCCCCTATTTTAAAGGCTCCAGAATAGCCCATATCAGCTTTTATATTTTGCATTAGTATTTTATCGTAAACGTAAAAATGGGAGCCCGAAGGCCCCTCTATTATGCTGCTCCACGTTGTTGTAATAACCATAGAGCCTTAGAATATTCATTTGTTGCTGTTGTTCCGAATGTTTTAATCGTATCCATATCTAAACCTTTGACTACTGTTGATTGAATAATCTTATGTAGCTCAAGTTTACCTTTTAATTTTGATACCATTGAAATACAGCGATATGAGAATATTGCATTGATACCTTTATCAGCAGCTTGTTGTCTCATGTTACGAATGAATTGTACAAGTGCTTCATCACCTTTTGCCATCGCTAACTCAATGTTGCGATCATAAGTAAACTCAATCATTGCGAAACGATCTAAAGTTGATTGGTCCAATTGTAAACGTCCTGTATATTGTTCATCCGCACCAGAACCTACAGTGTTTCCTGCAGCTACTACTCTAAAATCAGGATGTGCATCTACTTTACCGTTAGGGAACTCAAAGTATCTATTTGCAAGTGCTGCATTTAATAGTACAAGTACTTCCGGAATCGATGCATCTAATTCATCAAGGAAGAATAGTCCTCCATTTTTGAATGCTTTGTAAAATTCTGTTTCATGGTAGTTACCACCTGCATCGATAAATCCTGTGATCTTAAACTCTTGTTGTACTGAGTTAGTGAAGTAAAAATCTAAACCTAATTCGTTTGCCATTTGTTGAAGTACATGGTTTTTACCTGAACCGGCTGGACCATATAAGTAAACTGGAATGTCACAATCAACATAAGTTTTGATCTCTTCATATTTATAATGTTTAACTTCACCATTTTCAGTTTTTGTAACTTTCGCTTTTTGTTTAGGTGCTTCAACAACACTCTCTAAGTTTTCCGATGTTCCATACTCATTCTCAATAAGTAAGTATTCATCGTCCATTCTGTTGTCAGCATTTTTTAAACGCTCATCGTATACTTCTAACGCTTTAATGTGAGTAGCTTGCCCCACAGCATTGAATGTTACCTCGAATCGTACACCTTTGAAAAGTACTGTTGTCATTCCTTGATGTGTATGGATTTGACGAGTTACTGCGTTTTTAACTTTCTTCTTATTGTATACGTAAACTAAAACTGCTTTACCTTCTTCTTTTTTAGTAATTGAGTAAACTGTGTATTGTGCCATTATCATGAGCTCCTTTTTCTACTCCGTTTGTGGAGTGCTGTTTTTGTTGTTCCTTACATTTATTATCTTACTATGAATCTGGGCTATTGTAAACAACTTTATTCATAAAAATCACAAAAAGCCCTGAATTTTTTATCCAGAGCGATTTGATCTATTTATTTTAGTATTTCTTCAACGTTTTAATATCGTTCACGACTGTCTCTAAGCTATTAAACTTTTTAACCATGTATTCATTATCACGTAGTATTGATGACATTTCCTCGTATGCTCCAGGCATCCCATAACCACGTGTAAATCCTTTTGATTGTAGTCGTTCATCAGTCTCAATATAACGGAACATCATTCGTCTAAGGAAACTTGGATGAGCCATTGCGAATGCCATTTTAGAAATGTTGATACGTTCATTTGCACCTTTTATTTTTAATCGTACCCAACTCCACTCATTACCTTCTTTTGAAAGGAAGGCTGCATTGATATTTACTCGAATACCTTGTGCTTCAATTGCTTGAACAATTTGAAGGAATGTGATCGAATCCTCCATTATTCTTTCTTGTGAAACACCTGCACTGTAACAAATATCTTTCACTAAAGTAAGTACCTTTTGTTTTTGAGGTATCATTCTTTTATTGATCATGCTTTGTGGTACACCTTGTAAGTAGCGTGGCACACATGCTTGGAATCCCACAATGTCATATACTGTTTTACGAACCAATTCCATTTGAGGTGAGTTGTTTTTCACCTTCAACTTTTTAGTCAACTCTTTTGCACCATGTTCCCATCCATTACGCAATAAATTTAATGCATCGTTGAATGAGTGCGTTCCTGTAAAACTTGCATTACCACTAACTGAACTTAGATCTTCAAATTTGCGATTTTTATATGGGCCTTTGAAAAGTGTACTCACTTCTTTCGCCATCAAATCTTTTTCAAATTCTTCAATTGACTCATATTCAGTTACATGTACAGTTTTCTCTCTTGCTTGACCTTCTACTTTATGATTCTCAATTGTAAAATATTTCATTTCCATTACCTCCAGGTATGCTGTGTTATATTCTCATTATACACTGCTGATTTTGATTGTAAACCCCTAAAATGAAAAAAGGACTGGATTTTTCTCCAGCCCTCTTATTTATGCCCAAACTAAGTTGTCTAAGTGTAACATCGCCATTACAAATTTCAAAATTGAAGTTGCACTATTTGTTGAAAATGTTTGTTCTCTATTTCCAAGTCTGTATTCAATCTTATACTTTTCATTCTCATCACCGTTATATGTAATCATGAAAACTGGTTTTGATTGATTTACGACTTGGATCCACGCTTTACTGTGGCTTTCTACTTTACTAATATGAAAAGCCTTTTCAAATCCTTCATAATCACGGGACTCTTCTAATAGTGTTACGATTGTGTTAAATAAGTTGAATGTGTGTACTGTATTCATTTGCATGTCCTCCCTAGGAAACTGTATTATTAAATGGTACAAACTTATTATACTACCCACAAATCGTAAAGTAAATACCTAATTTAATAATTCATTTTCAACTTTGTCTAGGATGGAACCTTCTAAAATACGTCCGTTTGTAAAACCACCATTTAATATGATGTTTCGTACCTTTTTAAAACTACCTGCTTTAATGATACGTGCCTCTTGTATCTCATAACCTTCTGTAAGACCTGGTTTTAATTTGACTACCACATACTCCCCAATTTCATTTTTAACTGATACGGAATACACATGGCCTTGATAATTAATTAATGGATTGATCGAATCGTTATTCAGTTTCATGCTTGGTTCTCCTCTTTTAGATCAAAGTATTTATCCAGAATTGCTTTTGCTGTCAATGTATTATCAATTGGTGCTTCAACTTCCCATTCTGACGGTACAAACGAAGGGAATATTGGATTTACCTTTTCTTCTAATAAATAAAGTGTATTGAATGCTGTGATATATTTCTCACCTGCATAATCAATAATAACTCCATCAGCAATAATATACTTATCACATAAAAATCTAATGTCTTTTGTTATTGCCATGTTTTTCGTTTTACTTACATCGACACCTGTACGTTCTTTGATCATTTCTACATATTTAACTTCGTCAACTTCATTTGTTGTTTCCGCTGTTTCTGGGCCTTCTAATGGATCTTCAATATAAACCTTAATATTTTTACCTGCATTCTCTTTAATAGTGCAGAATAGGTTTACAATGCCGCTCATGTCCTGTTCTGAAACATTACCTTTATTAAATTCTTTAATCATAAATCCGGCAAATTGTGAGAATTGTTGATTATAAATCTGTGCTAATCTTTTTCGTCTATCATATGCAACTTCTAATTCGTTCCACCTTGAATCAGTAAAAACAATATTCATAACATGATCAGCAATTTGTCGGAATGTACGTTGCTCATTCACCTGATTTTCCATTTCAAAATCAAAATCACTATCATCGTAAATTGAAGTAATGTAATCACCGTTATGAATATCATAACATTCTTTCAAACGATACTTTACATCATCAATCATTTCATTGATGCTTGTCATATCGATTGTATCTAAATCAACTAATTTGCTAATACGTTTTAGCATTTTACGTTCCACATAACGTTTGATACTTTCTGGAGCTGGACCAATTTTAATTTCAAATGCTTCTTCTGTATCTTCGCCATTTGATATTGGTATTTCTGGATGATTAAAAATAACATTATCGATAATAGTTTTTAAACGATCATTTACCATACGGCCATCATCAATTATCTCTGACTGACTTATATTGCGATCAATATACAACTCATCAAGTATTTCTGTAATAATGTTAGGAATTTGATTAACATGTACTAAAATACCCTCAAAACGTTTACGCACCTCTTTATCAACATATTCCCAAACAGTACCTACTGTAGGAGTTTGTGGAGTTTTTGATTGTGGTATAAAGTTTGGACCATGTGCAATTGTAGTAGCATGTAATGCATAACCTATAATGTCATCCAATGTATCAGTTAATGATTCGTTTACTAAAGCACTGTTATTCTCAATAAGTTGATCAAAACGATTCAACTTGTTTTCTAATTGAATAGCGATATATTGCCAACCTCTTTTATTAACGCCTCTTTCAATACTGTTTCCATAATCGTGGTTCTTTTTAATTTGTAAATCTAGAATACGTTCCATATGGTACTTTAATGATGTAGCATTTACTACTCCGTCTTCTACTATTAATCCTAGGTTATTGTTTTTCATTCTAAAATTCTCCTTTTATGGTTACTGTATTATATCCCTTTAATAGAATATATTAATAAGTCAATGCGTGCGTTTAATGCGTGCGTGCACGTAAGGGATATTTATATAATACTAAATTTTGGATAGTTTGTAAATAGCAAAATAAAAGGAATACCCGTTTCCGAGTATCCCCTGTTTTTAGTATGCCCAACCACTTCTGAGTGTGTCAGATTCCCAATCGATGATTTGTTGGTCAGCATAACCTTCATCTAAAATTTGTTGTTCATTTTCAACTGTATCTAAACCGAAATTGTTCTCAATATCAATCAGAATTAAATCTAAGATAGCTTCAACCTCTTCTGTATCATATTCCCAAACATTCTTCTCAATTACTTTTAAAACTTCTTTTTCGATGTACGCTTTTAACATTTTATTTTCCTCCTTGGAATAACTGTGTTTGTGTTTCTATATTCATAATACTATGCTTTTCTCAGGATGTAAACAGTTTTACTCTTCTTTTTTAAGGTTTTGTTGAGATTTTGGTAAAAACCCATACAAAGCTAAACATGCACTATCGGCAGCATCATCATCATAAACATCAACACCATTAGGATTTTTCTTCGATGGTCTGGATCGTTTAATAAATAAATCAAATCCATGTACATTTTGAATGTACTCCACTGTTTCAGACTTTGCATCACGTTTCCCATTCTTTTTCTTCGCTTTACTGTTACCTACTATTTTACTTTTCCATGAACGTGTATCTATAGAATAAACTGGTACATCATATTCCGCTGCAACATCCACAATACGTGCAATTAATGCTGCTGTTTTCTTTAAATAGTCCGGTTTTAATCCTTGACCGAATGCATTACCTCCAGCTTTACCACCAAAGTTACTAAATGTCCGAATACGCTCCACATGGATTACTACCTCACATCGTTTCTGAGAGGCTTTATGTAACAACCTATCAATTATATTAGCTATATGTTTGCGCTTCTCAGATAATGTCTCACAACCCTTAAATGCTGTACTTGTTACCATCTTTAATTCACCATCTTGACATACAGAAATACCTGTTTTGGTGTATGATTGATCAATCCCTATCACTATTTTACTTCCAGTTTTGATTTTTGCCATGTGTATTCCCCCATATAAAAATAAGGAAGGCATATCGCCTCCCCTTTTAAGCTTATCTCAAATTATCGTTATATGCTCTTTCCCAATTTATTAAAGCAGTAAACACATTAACTGAATGGAAATGTGATAAATCTTTCATAATCAAATGTGATCCTTTTATTTCATTGTTTTTCCACAGCTCATTTAGAATGTTTTTAGTTAATTGCTTTGCAATCATTTTAGAAAAACTTTTGTGTTTGATAAATGTCCCTTCAATTGATTTATACACAACATTGAACGTATATTCCTTTACAACCTGTTTAACATTTTTGCCTTTGTTGAGATCTACAAGTTTAGCTGCCTGTTCCTTCATAAACAAACGTTCACTAGTTTTATTATTCATTTTATTAATCTCAGTTTTTCGTTTCAAATCTTTCTCAACGTCCTTACCATAAACACTTAAATTTTTTGATAATTCTTCATGACCATGTCTTGTTAATGGTAAATCTAATTTATTGTGATTCAGTAAATCAGCTGAACATAGTGCTTCAATTACATTATTGATAACTTGGTCTATCACAACTTCATTTTCCTCTACTTCAGACTCAACAGCTTTCAATAAAACATAATTCTTAATAACTGTATTAGGAGTAAGTTCTTCATTACTTAACTCAACAACTTCTGTTTCTGCCTCATCAGTTATTGTAGCTTCACTTTCTTTTTCCTCAAATTTTACACCAAGTACATCAGCAACGATAGCGAAAATGTCTTTTGTGATGGCTGCACCTGATAAACCTTTGTCAGCTTTTAAATCTATATACTCAGCGATGTCAAAGTTCATTTTATTGTCAATCATTTCAACAATGTCTTCCCATTGTTCTTTACTTAAATTTCTAAAACCAAATTCTTTCACTGCTGCTTCAACCACTTCAGAAACTTGAGCTTTGTCCATTTTGAATTTTACTTTAACATCTACATTTCCAATTCCGATTACTGATTTCTTCACTAAGTTTTTTACGTTCATTTTATATTCTCCGTTCTACTGTGTTTTTGTTACCCGTTTATCAGGTACATTTATATCATACTACCGTTTCTCACACTTGTAAACAGTTTTTACGCAAAGAGTTTCATAAATTAAAAATAACTCCCACAATGGGGAGTCTCTTATTATATATTACATTTTCTTCGTTTCTTTAAATAACTTCTTAAATATTTTGATCGTCTTTTCCAGAGTGCGTTTCTCAGCTTCAGTTAAACTAAAGTCTTCATCGATCATTTGTTGCATATTAAGTGCTGCGTTTTTATACCACAATAAGTGCTGTTTCTTTAACTCTGGTTTCATTTCTCAACACCGCCTTTAGATAAACCTTCAACAAACTTTAAAACCTCTCTAAGGCGTTTTGTTACATTATGATATTGCATTTTCAACCTAGTGTTTTCTATTTTCAATTGCTCATGTTCACTACGATTGATTTGACTTCCCATAATTGTGTGTATTTGTTGCCTTAATTGTTGAATTGTTTTGATGTCCTCAGCATGTTCATTTCTTTTACGTTCAGCTTGGATTTTTAGTGCTTGGATATGTTCATCCTTTTTAGCTAACTGTATTTCTTGCTCCCGTATTTTGTCTATATATGCTTTTTCTTTTAGTTTAGACATATCTATTTCCCCTTTTTATTCAACTGTTATATGCGTACTCTATTTGTACCCCAACATGCTCCAGCCATTGGACAACGTTTTGCTTTATTACTGAATTGGCTTGGGCAATCACAATGTCGTGGCACCATCTTTTTCTTTTTCCGGAATTGTTTATCAGCTTTATCGATTAATTCTAGTGCGTCTACAAATGATTGTACTTCTTTATCATTTTCGTCATACTCAAAATATAATACTTTAAAGTCCTGATCATTCTTGTTTTCCACTAACACAAAACCTTGATGAATACCTGATAAGTGCATATACAATTTCAACTGTTTTCTACCACTCAAATGTGACTTATCACGTTCAAATGATGTAGTACTTTGACTTTTAATTTCTACTAAATACTTTTTGCCTTGTATTGTTATAATGGCATCTGGTGTGTAATAAACCTTATGTGATTTATCGAATCGTGGAATATCCATATCTTCTTTTACACCAATACCACCACGAATAAATAATCGATTCCATTTCAGACCTATTGAATTACCTTCCTCATAAATACGTTTTATTTTAGTTGGTAAGTAGTCGTCATTGTCATCCTGTTTAAAATATATACTAAGCAATTTTTCACGTAAACAAAAACTTTTACTGTTGCTGCCACCAGAAATTGAAGAGGCATGTAGCCCCTCCCTTTCTTCCTGGTTCATTTCCATTTGATACTTAATCATTTCCAATTCAGCTTCATTATTAGGTTTAGTATAAAATAACTTATTTAATGTTTCATATATAAGCATTTCATTTATACCAACCTTGCTTTGCTCACGTATTCCAGATAATGTTGATTTCTTACTCATCATCGTCATCCTCATAGTCGTCATCAGCTACGTTCTTACGACCTTTCTTGGAATACTTAGCATTGTTCTCTTTCATGATCTGTTGACGTATTGCTGGTAAATCGTCAAATGAATGATAACCTCTACCAAAAATAAGTGGTACTTCAAATTCCCTAAATGGATTACAAACTTTTGATTTGACCACTTTGCCTTTCATAATCAATCCAATTTGTTCATTTAATTTAGCATTACGTGGATCTTTATTTGGTACCTCAATCCAACTTTTACGTGCTACTTGAATACGTACTGATGAATAAAACTTAGGCCCCCTGCCTCCAGGTGTATCAGTCTTTTCACCAAACATCATAGCATTCATTTTGTCACGTACTTGGTTGATTAATATAATAGTAGTACCTGTTGTTTCAATAATTTCTTGTAGTGGTGGTAAATATTCATGCATTAAACGTGCAGTACCACCAATACGAGCTGTCTCTTTATTACCTTCTTTATCGGCATTGGCGTTTTTAATTACTTTATCCGTATCCTCTTTTGGTTTTGTAGCTGCTACTGAATCCAGAATAATTAGTGGGATACCAGCTTGTGCAAACTTCATCATCTTATTCATAGCCTGTTCACCATACTTAGGGCGATACACTAATAATTGATTCGGTCTATTACCAAACGACTTCGCTTGTTCAGCATCAAATGTACCTTCAGTTGGTAAGTATAATGCTAAATCATGTAATGAAGCTAAATGCAACGCTAATGATGTTTTACCTGACGATTCCGGACCAAAAATCTCAATGATCCTTCCTTCCGGCATCCCTCCACCTACACTATAATCTAAATCATCAATTGCTGTACTCCATCGTGGTATTTTTAAATTTGAATCTTTCATACCTAAATGGACGATTGTACCTTTACCTTCTTTTTTATCGATGTCCTTGATTAGTTTTAAAATTTGCGCTTTGTTTGTTTTCGCCATTACTGATACCTCACTTCTGCATTGCTTTCATATACAATGTGCTGTTGTATTTTTGTACTCTACTGAAATATGTTTTCTTATCAAATAATAAGGCACCATTTGCTTCAAGTATTTTAAGTACACCTGCATTGACTACACGTCTATCTACACGATTCAAAAAGTCTTCCTTTGATCTATATCGGCCATTAGCTAAACGTTCATTCTCGATAGCCTCAGCAGCTTTAGGACCTACACCTTTAACATCACTTAAACCTTCCGCTAAAGCATTTTCCCCATCAACTTGCACTAATGTGAACTTACTTCCATAGTTTACATGAGGTAATAAGATAACGTTGCCATCCAAAACGGCTTTTGATTTTAAACGATATAAATCTTGTGAGTTGGCATACTTTAATGTAACTAACCAGAACGCTTCTGGATGGTATCGCTTATAATACATTTGTTCAAAACTTATTAGTGAATATCCAGTTGAGTGACCTTCGTTAAATGTATAAACGGTGATCTTCATAAATAAATCATTTGCCTCTTCTTTTGAAAGACCTTTTGTTTTCATCGCACCTTTTACGAATTTATCACGAATACCACTAAACTCTTTTTCACGTTCTTTAATTTGAGCAGCAGTCATGTTTGTTGATTTCATGAACTTTACTACTTTATCGGCTTCTTCGTAACTAAGCTGTCCAATTTCAATACATATACGTTGGATCTGTTCTTGGTATACAATCGTACCGAATGTTTTATTGGTATATTCCGCCCATGGTTCACTACCATAGTCTCCATTTAACTTACCATACGCATAATGATCAGGCATTTTAAGGGATAATGGACCTGGCCTGTTTAATGCAGATGCAGCTATAACGTCATTAATGGAGTCAGCTTGCATGTTCATTAAAATGCCTTTTGCTGTGTCTTTTTCAAATTGGAAAATGCCGTCTGTTTTACCTTCCGCAAAGTATTCATATACTTCCGGATCCTCTAACCATTCATAACTAAAGCATTCATCCGTCATTTCTTCCAATTCTTTTGTAATGGACAGTGTGCGTAAGCCTAACATATCGAATTTGATTACATTAATCTCTTCTAAGTTATTTAAGTTGTACGCTGTCGTTTTCATGTAACCACTTGTTTTATTACCACGTAATTCTACACATGTGTAATCTAATAAGTTACCGCCTACTATACCAACACCAGCTGCATGTGTACCAATGAAGCGTACCTTCTTAAACATTTTAGAGAAATGTAAAATAATGTTGTCATACGTTTTATTGAAGTACCTACATTCCGGATCGTTCTTGTGTTCATCATAATGAAACTCTTCATCTTCGGTGATTCGTTTACGTAACCAATCTTTAATACGCTTTTTCTCACCTTTGATCATTTCTTTACTTAATCGATTCAAATCCTCAGATTTATCACTATCGTCCAGCCCACTTACTTTTGCTAAGTCATTAACTAGATTATCAACTTTATACATTCCGTACGAACATATTTGAGCTGCTTTGCCTGGGTATTTACTAACCACATAATCAATAACTTCTTGACGTCTATCAGTCTCAAAGTCTAAATCAATATCTGGCATTTTCTTTTTATCTTTACGCATGAAACGTTCGAATGGAATATCAAAGTATAATGAATCAACTGTTGTGATTCCTAATGCGTAAGCTACTAAACTATTACAAACGGAACCACGTCCGGGACCACGTTTAATTCCTTGTTTATCAGCAAACTCACAGTAATCAGCTACTATTAAAAAGTAATCCTCATACCCTAAATGTGTAATAACATCACATTCATATTTTGCACGCTTTTTATATTCTGGTTTCCATTTACCCAGTTTCTTTAATCCACGTTGTACCTTTTTAATAAGCATGTATTTACTGTCGTCTGATACTTTAGGTAACTCCAATTCAAGTTGCCCTAGTATATCCATTTCAACTTTATCTTCAATATCCTGTAAACCTTGCATTGCTAGTTCAGCAATCTCCCTAACGTCATCAAAATCATTTTCATGCATTTCTATAAAACGTTCAACTAAATCATTTTCGTTTGGCATATAACGTTCAGCATAAGTGTCATTAAATTCACCACTGCCTTTTATGTCATGCATTTTGACGTAAGTATCGTAATCATCTTCGGATCCATAATGCGAATCAGAAGTAAGTATCATTTTCAACTTATGCTTTTTAGCCAACTTTACCAATGCTACATTTACATTTTCCTGGAGGTTCTTTTCGTCTGGTGATCGTTCATCTAATTTATACGGTTGTAACTCAATATAGAAGTTTTCACGTCCAAATATTTGTACAAAACGTTTAATCGCTTTACTTGCTACATCCATACGTCCCTTCTTAATTGCTTGGGATATGAAACTAGCAATACAACCTGATGTTGCAATTACACCTTCTGAATATTTCTCCAATAAATCAAAGTCAACGATAGGTTTATAATATCGTTGTTTCATATTTGCATATGTCATAATTCTGTTTAGGTTTTTATAACCTTGTAAATTCTCAGCGAATAGGCACATATGGAAACTATCACGCTTAGGATCTTTTTTATTAAACTTAGGCTGAAAATATGCTTCAACACCAAGCACTGGCTTTATGCCTTCCTGCAAACATGCTTTCCAATGTTCTACTACTCCATTCATATTACCATGGTTAGCAATACCTAAAGCCGTAAGGCCCTTTTTCTTAGCTAAACGTGCTAAATCTAGAGCCTTTCCGAATCCATCAAACGAACTAAATTCATCATGTCGGTGTAAGTCTAATGTCATTGTAACTCACCAACCAACTCTGAATATCGTACTTTATTGTTAATACCTGATACACGGTAATTTAATAAGTAAGCCTCTTGTAAGTTTTTCATGTCCTCCTCACTAAAGGTTTTACGATCGTCCGTATCAAGTCTATTATAACAAGTAGTATAATCCGTATCCATCCATACAAACTTAGCTCTAACAGCATTCAGTAAGCTCTCAAGTACACGTTGTTCATTATAATTAAGTAACGGTTTACGTCCAAAATGTTTAGAATAAACCAATTCTGAAATATGCGTTCTGTCAAAAATAACATTGAAAGTGCTTTGTGCTAACATATAATAAATCTTCTTATTAAATGTCGGTGTTGGTTTATCTAAATGGATAATACCAACGTCATCTGTTTTAATACTATCAATGTAAGTGGATTTTCCTGAACCGTCCGGACCATCAACCAATATTACGTCAGGAATTTTATTACCACCCATAAAGTAATTCACTAACATCAAATCCAATACGCTTTCATATACACATTCAGAAGTTACTTCATTTTCTAACTCCGATGGATAATGCTTTTTAATGTTGTACATGTCAAACGTTTTAATCATATATTGTAATGATGGGAATTTTGCTAGCTTTTTATAAATGTTACTAATATGTTGAAACTCTTCCGTCGATAAGTAACCTTGTCTAGCCATTTCTTCAACCTCAACAACCGCATTCCATTCTGGACTATAACGTGTAAGGCCATCAAGTCTAAATTCTTCTTCCCATTGTGTACTAAAAATTAATTCATCGTACATGTTTAAATTGTTGAATAAGTGGAAATAATTTTCATAGATATGCATGCTACCTGCATTGTGGTAATAGTTGCCAACCTCCACATCCAATTCGTTAGCGATTAATTCTTGAATCATTGTGAAGTTAAATAAGTCGTATGTTAAACCCCAGACTAAATCGTTACTGCGCATATTCACAATCATGTCTAGTTTTTCGTTACGAATCATAAACTGCAATGTAAGTGTGCATACCTCATCTTTAGTAGGTTGATTATTAGGTGTGTGAAGGTGAATGATTGCTTGGCGGCTGTCTTTATCTTCACGCAACTTATCAACCACGAATTGCCATTGGTCAAACGGTGTCATTTTATGTTTACCAAAAATACGATAACCATATGCTGAATTTAATGTTACGCCATCATCAGAAAAGTTTTTCATGTTTGATCCGTAATACGCCATTGTTTCCATATCGTTGCTACCTGTTAAATACCATAGCCACTCACCAAACGCATACGGTAAACTCATACGACGCATTGGTAATGTAATCATTCGTTTACGTGGATTAGTTAATTTGAATGAGAAATTTACTAACTCTTTTATTTTAAGACCACGGGGAGAACTTTCATCCCCATGATCGTGTAATAATTTTAACGTTTGTAAGAAAACTTGATCCGCGTTTTCAGCTACAATAGTTGTGGTAATAAAATCATTTGAATTTGTTAGTGGTAAATTTGACATGTCCTTAGCTCCTTTTATTTACTGTGTTTTGTAGTTTATTGTTTTTCAATAATGTAGTTGTTTAATACTAGCACGTCTAAATCAGCTTCAAGGAATGACTCAATAGCTGTACGTTCCCAATAAATAATAGGTTGGTTGTGTAGGTTGTAACTTGTATTAATTAAAACCTTTTTACCAGTCAAATTATTATAATGTTGAATGACATTATATAGAAGGTTGTTTTGCTCAATACTCACAATTTGAGGGCGTGCCGTATTATCAATGTGACATGCAGCTTTATATGTGTCAGCAAATTCATCTTTCACTGGCACTGTGATAGTCATATACTTTAATGACTTTTCAATACCGAATGTATCTTCAAATAAATCATTTGTAAATTTATCAATAGTAATTGGAGCGAATGGCATAAACTCTGTTCGTCCAAGTTTAGCATTTAATGAATCATTTACTGATTTCTCAGTAGCATCGTATAAAATAGAGTGGTTACCTAATGCACGTGGGCCAAACTCAGAATCCCCACGGGAAACACATACCATTTTATTTTCAGACAATAATCTTGCTAGGTAGTAACTAAAATCAATTCCTAAGCCTTCCATTTCTTTAATGTAAGAAACTTTATAACCTGTTAATTTGATATGATGTAATATGTCACCTAGATCGTCTTCATACGGTTTTACATGTCCAAGGTATAACTCATCTTTTTTAAATACTCGTGTATCGATAAAGTCTTTTCCAAACTTATCAATAATGAATGCTAAAGCAGCACCGATTGCTGTACCTTCATCACCCATTGGAGGTAATACATATAAACCTTGAGGACGTAAATTTTTGGCTACACTGTAATTCACTTTTACATTGGCAAATAATCCGCCTGATAATGTAATGTAGAAATTATTTGGCAACTCATTATCATCGCTCCACATGTGACGCCCTTCATCAGCGATAGCATGTCTAATAATTTGTACAGCCATTTTTTCAGCATAATCTTGAATACTTGCAGCAATATCCGCATCGTCAGCCTCGTGTTCTGGGCCACTCAACATCGCTACTGTTTCGTATACCGTTTCCTTCAAATGTAGCATTTGTTTGAAACCTTTAATATTAGCATTAAGTTCAACACTATTATCATAATTTTCAACAGCAACACGTGCCTCTTCGTTCAATAAATAGTATGGAATCAGTTTACCAGTTTCATCATCAAATCCAATAATGTCCTCGAACCAACTTGTATAATAAGGTTTTCCATGTGCAGCTAATCCAGTAATTTTGCCCTCATGTTGATGTTCCTTATAGCCAAGTGCACCAGTTACATATTGATACATTAATCCTAATGATGTTTCTAGCGTTTCTGAGGTTAACATTTCCCCAGTAGCATTATTGTAAACTGTAAGGCTTAAACCATCTCCAAAGCCATCTGAAGTAACTGAAATAGTTGGATGTGGCATATCATCATAACCACTCATATAATAAGCTGGTAATCGGTGACATGTATGGTGATCAAATCTACGAATGTTAATTTTCACATCGTCAGGAATGTCACATACAATTCGGATATACAACTCTAAATAAGTCCAAATATCCTTATTTTTAGCAGCTACATTTAACTTTTTCAACATATCATCATTAAATAACCTGCCATTGTGTAATTCAGTGAAATTCGGTAGGTATCTAAAATAACGCCATGTTATTCGTTCATAATGACTTAGTGCAATGTTGATTTCCCCATCAGTTTGTTTTAACTCACGTTTTACACACTCAATTAGTGCATGTACAGGGAATGCCTTTGTATTCTTTTCTCCAGTTAAACGTTCTTCAGAAATTGCTAATCTAATTCCGAATAGTGGATCAACTAATACTGCTGAACTGTTATATCCTAAATTTAGCCCGATTACTGTTCTCATTTTCGTTTCTCCTTTTCGCTATCTAATCTTATATTATTAGTTGCTATTTTATTTGTTACTGATTCTTTAATATCGTCAATTGAAAAACCTGAATACAACCCAATGTTTAATACTGTGATAAATAAATCAGCATATTCATCCAACTTTTCTTCACGATCATAAGTTGAATTTCGATGTGTTTTCCATCGTTTGTCTGCTTTCAATATTTCTCCCATTTCCTCAACTAATGCTGTGGTATGGTAGTGAAAACGTACACTATCATCAATTGGAAGGAGGGGAGAATTAACTCCCTCAATCTCAAGTATTCTACGCTGGAAACCTGCCTGCATCAGGTATAGTAATTCTAAACTATCATTTTTCATTTGTAAACACCTTTTTTCATCTAAAATGGTAAATCATCTTCAATTAGTATATCGGCAAAGTAACGTTTACTTGTTTCGTTATAGTTAATGTTAGATGGATACAGGTTATGGCCGTTAGCTAAGCGTCTCTTACATTCACGCTTTAACGCTTTCAATGTCCATAAGTAATATTCGAATATTGTGCCTTCCATTTCTTCGGCTGACATTTCGATTGGAGTTTCAGAATCGTACTTTCACCATTCGTCCTCTTCATCCTCATCTTCATCGTCGTCTTCCTCGTCGTCCCAATCCTCGTCTTCCTGCTCTTCATCATCTTCTTCAAGGATTGCAATGTAATAGGCAGCTTTCTTTTTCTTTTCAACTTCTAAGCCACGCTCAACGCATTCACGGTATAAATCACGAGGTGACATGTCTTCATACTCAGTAGTTTCTTCGTCATCGTAATCGTCCTCATCGTCCTCTTCAGGTTCCGGATCTGGCTTACGTTTCTTTTTAGGCTCCTCTTTTTTAGGTGCTTTCTTTTTACCTTTTTTAGGTGCTTCATCTTCCTCGTCGTCCGCATCGTCACCAACTGGGTAAGCCTTAGCTAAAATCTTAAGCACTTCTTTTTCAGTGAATGGTTTAGCTTTTGGATTTTTGAATTTAACTTTGTCCATTGGTACTACACCATAACTTGTGTTTGTGCTTGTGCCATTACGGGAAATTACATAATCACGATCAAGTAATGTACCATATGTTTCATACATACTAATCAAAGCTGATAATGGATTAAAGTTATTTGGATAACCTTCAAATAGTTTAACCTCTTTTGCGTCTTGGTCCCATACTGGCCAGAAATAAGCTGTACGTGTACGTAATGAATCATCACCACAATGTGGGCATTCACTACCTAAGTGTTCAAGACATATTGCTTTGACGTTGTTTTCGAAGCTGTCGTGGATTGTTAGTTCGATGCCTTGCTCCACGTCCTTCAAGAAACGGATCCTTGCTTTGCCTCCGTCCTTTATGTAAAGAATTTTTGACTTGCTTTGACCGCTGTTTTTGATTCCCTGTTTTATGCTGCTTAGAATTGACATTAGCACTCATCTCCATTTTTCTGTATAATTGTTTTGTTTGTTTGTACGCTGTGTCGAACAACTCTTGTGTTAATTCACCAGGATCTTTAATTCCATTCGGAAATTGGAACCTTATTACGTTGAAGAAATTCTTCAAATAGTCAGTCCCTTTTCTACCTGGTAAGTCGGTGTCCAGTGCACTGATTATTGTTTTAACTCCCATTGCTTTTAATTTGTCAACTTGTTTAGAAGTAATTTTCCAACCAAATATGCATGCAACGTTTGTTAGTCCAAATTGTCTTAGTTTGATCATGTCTAAATAACCTTCACATAAAACAACTACTTCATTTTTATAGTAGCCGCCCAATGTATGGTTTCTAGAAAATCCTGTGTTATATAAGTACTTAGCTCTTTTCTCAACGTTTTTATTCATAGTCCTACAAACATAACCTGCAAAGTTACCCATGTCAAGTATAGGGAATATAATTGGGTAAGCTTTGCTAGTCAAGGTTAATTTAACACCAAACTCATTCATAGTCTTAGAATTAAAACCTCTAGCTTTCAAGTACTGTTGTTCCGGACCTTTCTCTTTTTTCCAGTCCAGTGTTTTCAATCCATAATAATAATCATGAGAAATGTCCTCATAATACTGTTTATTTTTTAATTTATCCTGACGCTTTTTAGACGCTCTGAAATTATCATTTTTTAATGGTTTTACCTTTTTGCTTTTGAGAATCCTAAAATACCTTTGTAACTGTTTTATGCCATTCAATTTTGGGTAAGCTAATTTGACAAATTCAAATGCATCCCCCGAAACACCACACGCAAAACAATAAAATGTACCACTTTCATAATCAATGTGACACGATGGTCTATTATCATCATGGAATGGACAAGTTATCTGATCGTCTAAAGGTATTCCATGATAATACATCACTTTGCGTAAGTCGTTGCCACTTGGCTTGAATACATAAGGTTCACACATTCAACATTCCTTATTTCACTTTTTTAATGGTAATGACATCCTCAAAGGAAATATCAGTAAACTCCTGTGCCTCAGCAACTGTAACTTCCTCAATGTCAACTAAATGGTCTAACTTATCAGCATCGACTTCATGTTCAACTGTGATGTATTCCTTAAATTTCTTGGCAGAAACACCTTGTGATTTTAAATAGGTGATTAAACCTTCTAAATCGTGCACAATGACTTTTTTATTCGTTGCCTTATTGAAGCGTTCTTTGTCCAAAGTCTTTTGCATTTTAACTACATCAAATTCCATTTTAACATCAGGTTTACTTGAAACTAAAAATTCATTACCATCCAAATTACGAACAGTCATTGAGTCTTTGCGTCCCAATTCCTTTTTTATTTCCACTTTATTCTTGGAAACCTTATTTGTTAAATCGTACAACGTTCTTTCCTGATAATAAGTTTGCTCAACTATTCCACAAACTTTTTCCATAGCCTTAGACAATCTTTGTCCTTTTGAACTTTCGTTGTTCATTTAACTATTCCCTCTTTCCCACTGTATTTTAATCTTCAATGATGTCATATTCAGCTTGTTGCTTAGGTGATAATTCACCAATAACTACAAATTCTGAGCCATCATCATCCACCGCAACACTTCCAAGTTTCATTTCCTCGTAAATGCCACGTGGCCATGTATATGAAGTTTTAACCCACATAATGTGAGAATAAGGAACGGCATATCGTAACTTGTTTTTAGTTTCGATCACCATCATTTCATCTTCCGTACGGTTATCTAAAATTTTACCTGAAATAAGTTTTGTTAGTTTGACATTCTTTTTAGACATAAAATTCAAACGGAAGGCTACTAACATACCCTTTTCAGCGTTCTTTATATATTCACGTTTTGAGCGAGAATGATCACCATCTGCAATCAAAACTGCTTCGTTTTTCTGTTTTGCTTCTAATAATTTGCGTTCTAAAATTCTCATAGTAGCAATTCTCCTTTTTATCGACTATCCACAACTAAATGTGGTTTTACATATTCTAAAATTGGTATCGTGTACCTCATTTACTAACCTCAACACTTCATCGAGCCATTCTAAGCAATCATCCCTAACTTTATAATTTGACATGTTTTGAATTGCTGATAGGAAAGTTGGTAACCTCATAAAATATTCCCTTCCTACTTTTTCAGGATTCCAAACGTAATGCAAAATTGGATTCATGAAATGTTGTTTACTTAGCGTTTCGATTAGAATAGAACGGAAGTTTACTTCTTTCGTTGCGTTCTCAATATCTTCTATGGAGAATAGTAGATCTTCTACCGAACGAAATTGTCTCAACTCTGCTACCCTAACGATTTCACCTCTAAAGCGCTTTGTGAAGTCCGCCACTGTTTTTCACCTCTCTGGGAAACTATTTTATCGTGAACTTGTCACATAAGTAATTTTACTATAGATTATCACATTTGTAAACCCTTTATTTTAACTAAATTTGGCTTTCTGAGACGTTCTATTATTAGTTAATGGATTGTTCCAGATAAAATAGAAAAAGCCCTCAGAGGTAATCTGAGAGCCTTATGTAATCAGTTCTTATATGCATACGTACCACGTGCGATACGAACCACTGATGGATTATACTTTAATACTGTTCTCATAAAGCAACTCCAATTTGATAAGTAGTAACCATCAACGGAAAGTTGTTCACGTATTTCATTCACTTTCATCGGTGTGTTTCTAATCATCAACATATTAGCTACATATGCTGCTAACAAATGACGATCCTGTCTGGTGTTACCTTTTGATAATTGCTTTCTTAATTCACTTTTCAACTGTGCTTGTACTTGCATAGCCTTCACTAAATTTGTAGTTGCTTCATCTTCCCCAACTTCTGTTTTTCTAGCTTGCTCAATTGTTTTATCAATTTCTGCAATTCTTGCTCTAGCTTTACGTGCTTCAGTAGAATAACGTGATTGTGCTACTTCAAAGCCGCTAGCACGTGACATTTCTTTTGCTCGTTCAACTTGTAGGATTGCTATTAGATTTTTGTTTTCCATATTAAAATCTCCTTTGCTGTGTTTCCCACATTTGTGGTTGTTTTTATATTACTATGAATATTTTAATTTGTAAACCCATATAAATAAAAAATAGGGGAATAATCCCCTACTTATTTTTGAGCAGCTTTCTTTTGATTTTCAATTAAACATAGTGCGTCATAATCACCGTTAGTCATTGTACCTTCATCAAACTTAGTCAACCATGACTTGTCCACATATTTCTTCTCAACCATTTGAGCGATATGGTCACGTACAGTGTTTTTAGTTGTTTCATTTGAGAATTTCATAATGTCATCGTCCTCCTCTTCAATTCCGTTTTCAATGTCTTTTCTAAATTGTGCTGCTGAAATACCCATGGCTGCTAAATATGAATACGGATCAGTGTGATCTGTGCCACCTAAGTTATCACTAATCCATTTATGTGTTTTAACACCTTTGCCACCATAATCTAATTTAACCGGAATACCAGCGTCTTTTGCTAATTTGCGTAACAACCAAATATAAGCAGCATAGTCCTTCTTGAATTGCTCTTTATCAGATGTACGAGCCAATTCAACTTGTGCATAGCTAAGTGGATTACCTTTTGAACCACAACCATATTGTAATCTATTTACTGGAGCAATTTGGATAATACGTCCACCATCACCTACCCAGTGGGAAGTGAATGCTTTTCGCCAGTTATTTGACATATAGGAAACTTCTCGTTCCAAGGCATCCGGACCAACGTTTTTAGAATTACCTGATTCATGGGCAATTACGTATCGTATTTCCTTTAATGGAATATTTACTATTCCAGGTATTAGACGTTTCTCAATTTCGTAAGGCATTACTATTTCACTCCTTTATCGTCTTTTCCTTCACTGTTGTAATGTTCTAATGCGTTGTTTACTACGCCCGGTAATTTGATTCCTAATGTAGCTAAATTCTCAGCAATTGATCCACCTTCTTTATAGATGAATAATCCCATTACGAAACCAGTTAAATAGAAGTTTAATCCTAAAGCTAAATCTAAAATAAGTACAAACGAAATGGCTACTAATTCACCAATCCATCTAATAACACCATCACGCATAATATGTGATCTGTATTGTACTACGCCTTTCCAGGTTTTTAATAAACCAGTAATAAAGTCTAAAACCTTAAAGGCTATGTAAATTGCTAACATACCTAAAATTGGTTTCGGTAATAATGAGATAATTGGATGCTCCAAAATGTGCTGGATAGTTTCCATGTATTTGCCCCCTATTCTAATTTATCTAATTTACTATTGGTTGTGCGGCCTCTATTGCTAAACGGAAGAACAACACTGAATCATCTAAAAGTACAAACTCTTTACTATTTGTATCAGTTTCAATCTTATTAAGCGTTTCGTTAATATCTGTTGAATTATAATAAACTTTTGATCGAGCAATAACCATAAGCACATTGTTGCCAGCTTCTAATGTATTTTCATATTTAACAATACCATGAATAATACCCTTATTTAAAATTAAATCACCCACTCGTACTACAACATTAGTTGGTACTGATAAGGTAGTTTGTAACTTCTTTAGATCTACATCAACTGTGACACCAATAAAACTTCCGTCATTTTTAATTACTACATATTTTGCTTGTTCTGCCATCTTAAATCCCTCCTATGTTAGTGCTGCTGTACCTACTGTGGAACCATTT
>JACYYJ010117567.1_pt1 | contig 28722 bp, 49 predicted proteins | sample 8236861 | NCBI WGS metagenome assembly JACYYJ01 (sample SAMN14103086, study PRJNA606662) | landfill metagenome | isolation source: landfill solid waste | place: India:New Delhi, Okhla landfill site | collected 2017-11-05
CTCCGGATCCGGTAGCCTTGTTGAGGATCATGTCAACCACATCCAAATGACTCATCAGGATAGTAGTTGCATTATATCCATTGGTTCTAATCTGTCCCAATACAGCATCAAAAATCTGCTCTACCAAGATAGATTTTCTGTTGTTGTATGGGGTACTGTTTGCATTCAGTCGGTTAATGATCAATGCGTTTTCCCTTGCAAGCAAACCACGTCGCCCATAAACCAACTCCTGAGGAATGTAGCTTCTAAGGAATGGCACATCGTCAAACGTCTCACGCTTAATCCTTGTGATTGCAGCGATCCAGTAAACACGCTCGGTGGCATCCTCAAAATTAAAGCTTACATCAGGCTTAGGTAGCAAATCGGCAATGTCGTCATCACCATCCCAGATATCAGCTTCTCCGGCAGTTAAGTTCGCATCAACGTTTTCCCTGACGAACTCAACAATTTTGCTGTCGGTAGTTGCGTTTGTAAGAACATTTCGCAACCAAACAGGTGCATAAGGCTCTTGGAACACACCCGGCAATATCCTAGAAGTTGTTAGCTTATCATAAAGACCAGCGGAAAAATTGTCAAAATCAACATCTTTCCGCTCAAGACCTTCAAGCAGATTGATTGTTTTCTCAACCTTACCCCTAGTTCCTTTCGCAATGCTTTTGAAGAACTCTGAATTGTCATCAACAGACTTGGCAAAGACATCCTGAAATGATTTCAGTTCTTTCTTTCCAGCCTTCCCGACTTCCTGAAACTTGATATTCAGTTCGTCCAGATCCTTTTCCAGCTGCTTGATAGCTTCTGCATCTTTATCTTTGGCCTCCTGTAGTTCCTTGTACCTCGCCTCATAGGTTTCAAGTTCTTTTTTACGGGACTCATCCCAATTGCTTTTTGCTTCTTTCAATGCGGACTCGATAGCCGCAAGCATATCTTTTTGTTCCATGATTAACACAAATTTTTTAAGATTGTCGATTTTAACATTTCTGCTGTCATCGGCTTCTCTGACTTTTGAGTGTCAATCAACGGCTCAATTTCGCTTTGAAGTGATTTTAACTGCGTATAAAGTTTTTCCAGCGTTTCGTCTGAAGCTGTGGAAGTTTTAATGAATTTTGCAAGCTTGGAAATATATTCTAGGGCCTCATCCAAAGACTTAACACCAGTCAAAGGCGTATTTTCGTTAGCGCCCAAGAACTGGATAGATGATCCCTCATAAAGCATAACCTCTTTGATCCGGTTTGCTCTGGATACTTCATCAAATTGTTCCTTAATGGTTCTAAATCCGAAGGAATGCTGGTTAATAATACCATCCTCAGCCATCAAAAGAAAATCCCTGCCAAGCGTATGGCGTCCGGCCTTACCTTCGTAGTATAGGCCAATTTCATCTTCTTGTAGGATTTCCAACGTACCGGGAACCTTTGTTCGGTCATGGTCAAGCAGCCACTTGATTAGCTTCTTACCATTTGGCCCACGTTCCATAATAGACTTCTTGAATGCCCCTTGCTCTACAATATCTCCGTCTGAATCCAGACTTCCGAAATGTGCAAAGTATCCTGTGACTATCCCTTTTTGAAGGTCTATGTCCTTAAAGCCTATATCGAAACCTTTCCTAGCCATATCGTAAAGATACGGAAAAAATAATTATCAAAGCAAATGTCTAAAATCTCCCCTTTCCTTACCGTACCTACACATATGGTAAATGTACACTCCTTTAGCAATCCCGATCTTTCCACCCGCCTTCTTAATTGCTTTGCAGAAATGGTAGTCGAAGAAATGCCCGTCCTTGTAAACCTCATCTACAAATCCACCAACCTTAGACCATATCTTCTTGGAAAACAGCATAAAAAATCCGCCAATGTGATACTGCCTGTTTGGTTCTACCTGTGTTCCAAATTCCTCACGTAGCTGATCGGTAATTATCCGATGTTCTTCCAGATTATACGTTCGCAGCAGTCGCCCTTGGTTAAGCTGATAGTTCAATCCAAGATCATTGGTAATGGCACCAAAGCAATCATAGTTTCCTCCATGTTCCCGAATAATTGCCTCAACCTGTGGTATCAGTTCGGCATGGTTCAGCGGTATGGTGTCTATGTCCCGTAGGCATATCCAATCTGAATCCGGCAAATGTTTGACTATGTCGTTTATCGCCTTACCATACTTCTTATCTGATCTTGCCGGAGTGATGTAGTGAACATCGATTGTATGCGGTCTGTGCTTGTGAACTTTGATGTATTGTTCGGATAGCTTGTAAGGCTTGGTGGGTAGTTTGGTTTTTGTAATCGCCGTTACATATGGTAGTGACAACTGATCCCTATATGAATGCTGTTCAATCTCCTTCCACCAGCAATTGAACAGGGCATTAAGTTCATTCCCATGATCCCTAACAAAAAAACGATTGCACCACAAACCCACATTGTCCTTAAATCCTGCTTTCTTGTACGTAGAATATTGCTTCTGGACTGTATAGGGAATGTCTTTTTTCAGCTTAATAACCGCAGATGCTTCCTGATAGACCGTTCTCCTTTGTGGATGGGTAAAGAAAGTATGTTCATCCGGTGGAGGCTTTAGCAATTCCACGTTTGCATCGATGTAGCAAACAAGGTCGTATTCTGGTAAGTAGACATGGCTCAAAATCTTGTACTTTCGGGAAAGTTTCCGGTCTCCTAGTTCCGGATCTGATTCCACGTGTTTGACTGTCCATCCAAGGTAATCAGGTAGTTTCTGGTCTGTTATCAGTATGCTATCCCACCCTTCAAATTTTGGGGCTGGCAGTAAGGTGTCGTAGTTTCCGATTAGGACGGTGAAGATTGCTTTTTTTACCATGAAACTTTGACGTACAATGTGATTTCGTTATAGGCAGGTAAAATATTATAACCTAAGTAGCCTAAAGTGGATAATGTTTGTGGGCTAGGGTCAAATACATCTATATGATTATTTCCGTTATTTGCCTCTGCTTCTATTTGATTTAAAATTGACCTCAATTCAGAGTTGTCATTTTTCCTCACCAAATCCCGTGCTTGCTCTGCTGTAATCATATCCCCAACAACTCCTTTCTCCTACTGGAAAACTCCTCATAGGTCATATCCATATCCGAAAACCCTTCCTTTGCCTGATACCGTCCTGTCTTGTAAATGGCAAACAATCCATGCGGATCGTCAAAGTATCCGGTCTTGATCTTGTCTCCATACGCATCGATGAACCCTACAACCGAACGCCAAACTGTTCCGCAGTATTCGCCCTGAATCCTTGGCACTACCTGGCTTTCAAATGTAGGAGGATTGCAGTCGTGTAAAAGTATCATACCGCCCTTGTTCAGTGCTTTGTAGGCGTTGACAATATCTTTCTCCACCTGTTCCGCTTCGTGGTCGCCATCGATGAATATGAGGTCGAATTTGGCATCAGTGGATTCGAAGAATTCATCTGAATGCATTTTCAGAAACACGTCTTTAAACGCTTCCAAAGATGGAGGCAATACCGGATCAACACCTACTTTTTGATTGACTTTGATAGCGTTAAAGTTTTTGCCGTCATATACACCAATTTCCAGATAAGCAATGTAATTGTTATCGGCAATCAGTTTGTTAATTACTTCTGTTCTGTTCATATCTTCATCCCGTTTTGTACCAGTTTCAACTTCCTCGCGAATCTTGCGCCTTTACGTCTGGCATAGACCATGTGCATGTCCTCAACTTCTGCGTGTGATATACCCAACCATGAAGCAACGTGTCCTATTCCAAACATATTGCACCCAATCCCAACTAATGCAATCTTGGCATCATCTACTTTATCTTCCATCGTCTTATCGCATGATAGCGTTTCCTTATCCGTTATGGCAAAATTAGCGCATACGACTTTATACAATTTCTCCATCTTGTTCTAGTTTATTTTTTGTGAGTTGATAAATTTCCTGTTTGTTCCCTTCAAGTTTGGAGTATGGTATGTACGTGTCGAATGGTTTGGCATTGCACATGCATCCGTTATCATCCATAAGATAGGTGCCAATCACCGACCAATGGGTGACCGACCATTTGAACTCCGTTTGCTTGTTTAGTACGGGTGATACGTGTTTGATGTGTAGTTTCATGGCTTCTGAGAGTTCAATTCTTGTTTAAATTCCTTCAATCCCTCGATAACCGTATCAATCCCGGCATTCAGAACCTCCAAGTCTTTGTCGTTAAGCTTGGCGTTCCGTTCCCCGTTGTACCTGACACCGCATATCTTTAGATACGTGCTTTTGTTAGGAAACATTTCCGACATTCGGATGTACTTCTTCACCTTGTCACGGGCTTTCATAATGCCCTCCGTCTGCTCAACGTAAAATACTGCGTCCCTTCTTGTTCTCTTTGTCATACTATCCATCCCTCCTCTTAAATAACATTGTTGTACCTGTTTCCTCACCGTTGAATCCTAGAAGTTTGCCGTTCATCTTAAACTCAACTTCAACCGTCTTGTTCGGATAGTTGGCTTTCAATAACCTTATCTGACGTTGTACCGTCTGAATGTCGATAAACTGGCCTGTACCCGCCATGCTCCATTCTCTGGGCTGGCCTTTCTGATCGAAAAACCTCGTCCGCAGCGTGTACGGGTTTTTGATCTTCTGTTGCTGTTTTAGTTTGGACGTTTGCATGGTTAAAAGGGAAGTTCTGAATTGTCTATCTTGCTATCGTCATACACGTGATTGTCTACGGGAACCCGATCCCTATTCGGCTTCCACGTATCCAGCACAATATACGGCTTGCCCTGCTTCGATTTCAACACCTGAAAGTTCAGGTATTCGCCATCCTTGTGATCCTTAACGAACTTTGAAAACTGGTCTATCTTGATCGATAAACCGCCAATTACAAACTCCGGTGCGTTAGCGTGCTTTTCCTTGAAAAACAGTCCGTCCGACATTATCTTGTCTTCTGCCATTTTAAATTGTTGTTGCTTCTTTGATTAGTTGTTCAATTTCTGATATTATTAATGCTTGGTTCTTGTCAGGAAATTCCGGTGAAAGGTTGTCCAATACTTTTTTCAACATCGCCAACATATCCGGGGATTTGCTGATTAATTGGGCGTTGGATCTTGATTGATCGTGGTTATTTGTTCTGACAACACATATAGCAATTCCGTTATCAGAATCAACCCTTCTGACTTCGTGAGTCATATCTCCGGACATATGTATATTGCATTTCCACTTCCCTTTTGTTCCTTTAAATTCGCTCATGTTTTCTAACTGTTTAAGTTTATCAAATATAACACCCTATATTTTATTTTCCAAGTATTGACTGTAAATATTCCTGAAATTATCTTTTAAATACCATCATTGCCGCATCCCTTGCGTGACTGTTAGTCCTTTCGGTGTATCCGGTAATATTCATAAATGACTTTGCATCTAACTTTGTAGTCACGTTTTTTGGTGCAATGTCTTCATAAGTGCATCCTGTACGTTCGAACCATTCAAGCCAAATAGAATAATCACGCTTAATGCTTCCCGCTCCTTGTAACTTCTCACGGCCGGAATTGCCAAACCATTTTCGAAGGTTTGGATTTTCTATTACAAATAAATTCTTACCAAATATAGCGTAAACCTGTAGCCTTTCCATTGCTTCCAAAATACCACAGGAATAAATATGGTCGAACTTGTCTTCCTTTTTGTTCCATATCGCAATGCCCGTAGTTTTTCCAGGGTCAATGCCTATATAAAAATCGTATTTCATGATTTCCTGTCGCTGATTGGTATGTAATACTTTGCGTAACGAGTACCGTCCGGTTCCTCGACCATAACGGTTTTAATCTTGTGGCCTTCGTTCCTCATCCTGTTGATAAGTGAAGCCAGCCTTTGCAGCCCGTACAGTCTAATGCTTTGCAATGGTGTGATAGGCATTCCAGATAATAGATGGTTCCTAACCAATTTGTATTTTGTTTGGGTTTTCATGGTGTGGTTGTTAAAATGGTGCTACTTCAGTTTCAAATCCATTGTTGACTTTCTTGAATACATTGTTGTTTTCCGGTATCATGGTTTTTGGCGGAGGCACGGTGCCATCAAAATAATCCGCGCCATCAAGTCCTTTGTACCTGTTTGTTTTCCGGTCAAAATCCATTTCCACTTCATAGGGAATACCCACCAATTTCTGTTTTTTGATCTTCTCAGAAATGAAACTAACCTTGGTACTCAGCGGATCTTCTCCCCGATAAGGCCTCCAAACCGTTAAAACATTGTCCGCACTATCGGCAAATGTTCCGCCCCCTTTGATGTTGTACAAGTTGGGCTTAGGATAGTTCTGTTCCTTCTTTTCCCGCCTTGGCGTGGTTTGGTGCATCACCATGTGGTAGGATATGTTTTCCGACCTTGTGAAGTTGATCCTATCCATCATGAAACGGGAAGCATACAGGTGTTCAGGCTCACCGGGCAACATCTCATGCCTAATCTTGATGTACGGATCAATCACGGCCATAAATATGTCATGCTCATGGGCGAGGTATGACAAGGATTGCTCTATTTTGTCAATCCTAAAATCCGGCTTATTCCCATCCATAGGATACACGAAGAAGAAATAATCCTTCACACGTTCAATAGCATGAACATACTCATCTTCTGTAAGGCAAAAATCCTTTGATTTCCGGTCTGTTGTCTTTCCGGTGATGGTATGCACTATATCATCGAAGAAGTCGTCAGGTGGAAAGTTTTCAGGGCTGAAAAATGCTGTTTTCTTCCCTTCATGGATAGCCTGTAGGATTGAAAGGAAAATAAGAAATTGAGACTTGCCCTCGTTGTTGTATCCGGTCCATATGTTAAACTCACCACGCCTAAGAGAGTAAGCCTTGGTTTTGAATGATCCGTTTTGACCGTTGATCTGTATATTGTCGATGTCACGGATAAAGGTCTTGCTGCCGGGCTTCTTCCCTTCCCTGAATTGCTTAATCATGCTTTCAAAAACCCGATCCATTTTGATAATGGAATTTTCCACGTTTTCGAGCAAAAATTTCGTATCCTTACGTTCCATTATTTTCTATATCTTTGCTTTAAAATATGCTCTGATCCATCATCATCTACAAAGATTATGTTATCAGAGTAATTAATTTCTTGCATTGATAAAAAGTCAGAATGGAAGTCATAAACCGAAATTTTATCAGATGTTTTTTCGGATGAATGCTTGTTAAGAGCTTTCCGAGTTAATTTAATTTCTACAAATTTAGTTCTCATGGTTTCTGTTTGCTTTCGTTGTAAAATTCGTCTAGTAGTTGTCTGGCTTGCTGGTATTTTCCTTTGTCGGAACTTAGTTTCAAAAACAATTCATCACGTAACTTTCGGTTTTCTTCTTCCATAACCTTGTTTTCTGCCTCTAGGATATTGTTCCTTTCAATGTTCATCCAAATAACCTTATCGTAGTGCGCTGTCAATTCATTCAGGCGTTGACAGTTCTTCATAATCAAAGCCAAATCCCGTTTTTTAAACGCCTCATCCAAGCATGTAAGGATATTGGAATGGGCTTTCTTGCACTTCTTTAGAAATTCCTTGTCCATTCATCTATTGATTTAAAGATTTCAAATGCTACTTGGGGAACTATGGCATTTCCGTATGCTTTTAAGGTTTCTTTTTGCCAATAAGAAAAGGTAATTCCGTCCAATTTTTCGGATAACCCATAGATTCGGCATATTTTACCGGTACGTCTTGAGGTTTTACTCCATTGTGAATCAAGTATTCCTGCAAACTCATTTGGTGCTTTGTAAGATATATTGCGCTCTTGTCTAAGTCCACAATAGCCCTTTTCCAATCGCTTGCTGTTGGAGTAGGCAACAAACCAAATTCTGTCCCTTCGGTGGGGAGCGTTGACGGCACAAGCTGGAAGTAAAAACGGTGTGACTTCGTAGCCTTCAGCTTCCAAATCAGACTGCACCTCGTCGAATACCAGCCCCCCGTTCCAATTAACAAGCCCGCGAACGTTTTCGCCCACGATCCATGTCGGCTGAATTTCCCGTATTGCTCTAAGCATCTCCGGCCAGAGGTGGCGGTCATCTTCCTTTCCAAGTCGTTTCCCTGCTGTGCTGTAGGGCTGGCATGGGAACCCTCCGGTAAGGATGTCAATTGTTCCTCTGTGAAGAGTGAAATCTGTCTTTGTGATATCTCCATAACTTATAGATTTAGGCCAATAATATTTTAAAACTTTCTGTCCGAACTCATTCCATTCGCAATGAAAAACGTTATTCCATCCCATCCATTCAGAAGCAAGATCAAAACCGCCAATTCCTGAAAATAAACTACCATGATTCATAATTTACCACCCGCTAAAATTTGATTTTGCCTTTACCTGCCAGTCCTTATGATTGTCGTTGATGAACTTCTTGAACGTGTTCCATCCATGCTTGTCATCTTCAATCAAGGGTACATTTTCAATGCTGTTCAGGATGAATGCTTCCCATAACTCATTCCTTCTACTAAGATCAATTTTGCACTTAGCAAACAATTGGTCTCTGCTGATTGCCTTATCCTTTATAAGGTCAAACAAGTATTTACGGTATTCCTTTACATCTTTATTAGCATCAACCCTGAATGACCTTTGGCTGTCATTATTATTTACATTTACATTATCATTTACATTAGTTACTGTTTTGCTTCCTCTTTGCTTATCTTTTGCTTCTATTTTGCTTCCGTTTTGCTTATTCTTCGGTCTCTTGCCGTTCTCAAACTTCTTGATGTTGGCATCTAATTGGGGCTTAATCAGTGTAAATATGGTTTTAGGAAGTCCAGACAAATCAACTTGTTGGAAATTTAATCCATATTCATAAATGGCGTTCCATACTAAAGCTTGATCCTCTAAAGGCAATTCTTTGATCGCTTCATAAAACGAACGGTAAATTATCATGCTGTCTCTCCCTTCCATAGGTTACAAAGTGTTTAGTATTTTACATGTATGGGTAAAAAAATAACTCATACAGTTATCTGTTTGTCAAGCAGTAAAAGCATTTGTATCTCCGACCTTTTCCATTTTCCTGACTTTAGCCTCAAATCCAAAGTTGGGCGGCTTATACCCAATTTATCTGCAAGCCATGACTTACTGTTCTGTCCAATTAGCCTATAAACCAGTCTTTCCATATCATAAAGATAAATAAAATTTACAAATTGTCAAATTATTTACAAAATTAATTTCCTATAAATCCTATCTGCCCAATCTAGTCTTTTCCCCTCCCTATATACCTCCTGTTGCTTAACCAAAAGATCCATGATACGGATTCCGATAAGGTGGGGGATTACTTCCTCCACCTTGTCTGTCCTTATGTGTAGGTCTCCGGTTTCCTTGTCGATCCAGAACGTGACCTGGTCGTTGTAGCTGAATTGTTCCTGTAGGTCAGGAAGGTAGTTATGCCGTAGAGTTGTCATCGCATCATTTCTTTAATGTCCTCAATTAATTTCAGTTTCTCGTATCTTCTAGCCTTCAAAGTGGCTATGTTGGCTGTTAGGTGCTTGATGTCATTTTCAACCTCAGACACAACCTGTTCCAATCGTTTTCGTTCTCTTACTTCCATGTTGCTGTAAGTTCTTTGATGTACTCCCGGCAGTCAATTACCCTATCATAAACCTGTTCTATAAATTCAGGATCATATTCAACATCAAATTCCTTTATTCGAAATTCAGAACTTAAACCTGAGTAATCGACCGTTTCATCCCATTCCAATTCATCAGGGGTGTTTTGCAGCGTGTAAACTAACTTACCATATTTACGTCCTGTCAAGTACAAGTACCCCTGTATCTGCATCCAATATGATTTGTCTATTTCGGTTTCAAATAAAGGGAATGTAAAGCAGTCCCAAGAGGATTTTAGGTCAACGACCATGTCAGTCAATATCAAATCAGGTGTTCCGGTCATGAAATTATTGGAAAATTCCTCTTCATTTTTCAGGACAAAACCAAGTCCTTTTTCCTCAGCATAATAGTCGATGGCCAAGTTCTCAACCTGTATGCCCTTGGTAAGGTATTTGGACTTCACCTCCTTCTCTGTGTTATAAATCTGCTCCTTTATCCAACTCTGTAGGTATGTTTTACAGGTAACCGACAACTTTTCTGACTTGGATCGTGGATTGGTCATTATCTCTCCAATAGAACTGCATCTGATCTTAAATTCTTTTAACTGCATAGTAATAGCTCGTTTTCGGGTGAAATAGTGTATTGCTTCTTAATCTGTTGAATCGTTACCGTTTTATCAGCTATTGCTTTCTTGGCCCCGTTCCATTTTGGATGTTTTGGAGTCAGTTCCAAGCTGGTTTTAACAACTCGCAAAGCATCGTGAATTTCACCAAAAGCTTTTACTTTCTCGACCGTTATTTCTATCTTTTTACCGATCCAGTCCTCAATGTATGGCGTGTTCAAAGATTTGTTGATTGTCTTTAGATTGGTAGAGTTCATAATCATGGGTTTGCACTCATGGAAGTAAACCGTAACACAATCATCTTTACCACCTTTTCCATCATGGACCATTTCTTTTTTCACTTCCTTAATAGTCAGGATTCGGTTTTTGAAATTACCGTTCTCGTCTGCCAAATCCCAACTACCTAAGTAGTCAGGATTCCGTAGTTTTTTAAAATGCGTCTTTGCCATCACCGTGTTTCTGTTAGTTTATCAATTTCTTTCCTCAATTTAAGCATGAAGTCCTTGTCGAGTAGATCGACAGCTACTTTCCAGTCAGACGTGAACTTACCGTCTTGCCATAACAACATCTGCCCGTGCCTGTGCCGTACCTGATCCCAAGTTACCACCCATCCATTGCAATCAATAGTAGCGTAGATGTCCCGGCACTTACCGTCTTCATACTCTGCGTAAAGTTGTGCGGTGATTGGCCCGACTTCTAATTTCGTCTCTGTCTCTGTTAATGTTTTCATGATTTCTGTTTGTTTTAATGTTTATGCAATATACACAAGAAAGGGTATAATATCAAGTGTTTTTGGAAATATGTTTAAAATATTTTTTTTAGCTAATCTCCTTGATTTTAACTTGATACCATGATTCCAGTACCGTTATCATCCAGCTGTTACCGAACTTGGACACCTTAACCATCCCAACAGTTAGGTTTCCGGCCTGTAGCTGCCTGTTTACTCCCTTGCTCTGGTATGAGTAACCAGATAGTCTGCAATATTCTTTGAGTGTGATGTTTCTAGTTTGCATTTGTTATCATCCTTTTAGTTTCCTGATTGTATTTATCCCAATCCCCTACTTTGATATGTTCCGACATAAGGCCGGATTTGTAGAAGTAGAAGATTTTTAATTCCACGTTGTACGTGAAGTGCAGATCATTGTCCTCTGCGAATTGAATTGCGGCTGCTAGCATACAAAATCGTTTATGTCCAAATTATCCAATATTTCCTTTTCTTCGTCCGGTGTTAGTGTCACGTCATAGTAGTTGTTGTGGACATCCACAATTTCCGGATCTTCGATCCAGTACGCTTTCCATTCATCTGGATATTCCCCATGTCCGGCAAATACCAATTCAGTTCCGGCCCGGCCTTTAATCGTTACCGTAAGTCCGTCAATCTTTTTCTCTAGTTGCATAATCCTATCGTTATGAGGGTTAATGTTACGATTGCTCCGACTATCAGGCATGTGGCCCCGAATCCGGCTAAGATTGCTATTGTTTCGTTGTTCATGTCTTAAAATATTTGAGGGTTGTACATTGCCACCTCGCAGATGAACTTGATTCCGATGGCCACTATAATGATTGCTCCGATTACTACTGCTGTTGTTTTCATAGTTAAAGGGTTCTACTTTTTTATAAATGAAACTATTTTACCTGTATTGCTTTCATGGTTTCCTATCCAAGCAATACCATGCTTTTCAAATTCGTCTTGGTGCGTTTTTATTATTGCTTTCGAATAACCGGGCATGTATTTGTCCCTTTCGGTAAACCTATCTACTCGTCTATACCTGTTAATAAAATCTAAGAGTGTTTCACAATCTGTAACTGCGTATTTTTCAAAAAGATCAAATTGAGTTACTTTCATAATTTTAACTCCGGTTGACCGCCACCGGAAGGTTAAGTTGGATTATTTAACCTTGTAATATTTAGCTTCGTGTTCAAAGATACACTTTACGCCTTGACCAGATGTTCCTCTGCCCTCCCATATACCATCGTCATATTTAGCAATGAGAGTGAAACCATACCCTTCGGATGTAATTAAAGTAGTTCCGATTTTGAAGTCTTCGATTGTTGCTGTTCTTAGAGTTTCCATGTCTTTATCTGTTTTAATCATTTAACTTATACAAATATACACAAGGCTGGGTATATCTCCAAATGTTTTTTAATTTATTTTTCATATATTTGTGATATGGCAAAAGTGGGAAGACCGACAGACTTTAGAGATGAGTACATAGAACAGGCTTATAAGCTTGCTTTGCTCGGATTGACGGATAAGGAGATGGCCGATATATTCAGCACTACGGAGCAGACTTTCAATAATTGGAAAAAAGATTATCCTGAATTTTTTGAGTCCTTAAAAAAGGGGAAGGACTTAGCGGATGCAAAAGTAGCCAGCCGATTGTTTGAAAGGGCTATGGGCTACGAACATGACAGTGAAGAAATAAAGGTGCTTAGCAGTGAAAACGGATCTTATGTTGAACGTGTTCCCGTCCGAAAGATTTACCCGCCTGATCCAACAAGTGCAATTTTTTGGCTTAAAAACAGACAGCCCCGTATTTGGAGAGACAAGCAGGAAGTAGATAATAAACACGATGGTGAAATAGTAATCACTAGGCGGGTGATAAATGGCAAAGATTGAACTTGAACTCGGATATACGGAACCACAGCTTGAAATATTTTTCAACATACCAAAAGGAACCCGTTATCTAGTCGTAACTAAGGGAAGACGTTTTGGAGCCACTAAAGGTGCGTCCAATGCTTTTATTGAATGGATGGTTGAGGGGCAAAAACTTTTATGGGGCGATACCATATCCGGAAACATTGACCGTTACATTGACCGATACTTCAAACCGGAACTGATTAAATCAAATATTCCCTATTCCTATTCCACCCAAAAGAAAGTCCTTCAACTGCTAACACCAGGCGGAGGATATACGGATTTTAGAAGTGCTGATAGACCGGAAAACTGGGAGGGATTTGGTTACAATAAGATATTTCTGAATGAAGCGGGGATCATCCTAAAGAATGACTACTTATATACTAATGCGGTACTGCCTATGCTGATGGATTATCCTGATGCAATGCTGATCGCTGCGGGGGTGCCAAAAGGGAAATTTACCAAGAACGAAAAGGAACATAGATTTTATGCGCTGTATAAGTCGGCCCAAGCGGGCATGAAAGGTTTCCGGTGTCTTGAATATTCATCATACGACAATCCAATGCTTTCTGCTTCCGATATTGACGAACTATCGGCAGAAATTAAGCTGATGAATCCGGAAATGGAACAGCAAGAGATTTATGGCAAATTCGTAGAGGGCGCTGAAGGTGAACTATGGGATGAGGTGATAATTGAGAAGCAAAGGATCAAGTCGTATCCAGATCTTAGGAGAATAGTGGTGTCAATCGATCCGGCCACATCAAAGAAAGAAAACAGCGATGAAACAGGGATAACAGTTGTCGCTATTGACGGCAATGGTAAGGGGTATTTATTGGAGGACGTTTCCGGTAAATACACGCCTGATGAATGGGCCAAAGTTGCGCTTGATGCTGTTGAGCGTTGGGATGCTGATTGCATAGTGGCTGAAGTTAACCAAGGTGGTGACATGGTTGAAACAATTATCCGACATAAGAATAAACGTGTCCGTGTTAAGCAGGTTCACGCAACTAAGGGCAAGTTCATAAGGGCAGAACCCATATACGCACTGTATGAGCAAGGTAAGATATTCCATGTCGGTTTGCATCCTGTGTTAGAACGTCAAATGTGCATGTTTACGACGGATTCGAGTAAGTCCCCCGACCGTGTAGACGCTATGGTGTGGGGCTTTACAGAACTGTTCCCGATCAAGAAGCAAAGCAGTTGGGGCGTAATTGGTGGAAAATAACTATCTTTAGGTCATGGATTTAATAAAAGCAATCTTTTCATCCGGCAATATCCGAAAGAAGGAGTTAGGGCTACCCCGTCAACTACCATGGCAATACTCCAACGGGCTTTGGGTGCCGTACGATAACAGGGATAACACATACATTGAGCGGGCATTCAAAGCGATAAGTATAATACAGGCGATTGTAACCAAGATCATCGACAAGGCGAGCGATGCGCCCGGGCAGGTGATGCGGATCAAATCAGACAGGACAGCAAAGGGATATTTTGCTCAGATAAAAGGGGCAAAGTCAAGTGAAACCATATTCAAGTCCAAGATGCTGAAGGTGAAAGCATTCGAGGAAATGGATTCCCACCCTTTTCTGGAAGTGATGGACAACCCAAACCCGATGCAGACCGGAAAAGAATTGCGTGAAAGCTCAATGGGCTATCTGCTATTAACTGGAAACGCATTTGAGTACGCTGCAAGTCCTGATTCAGGCGGTAGGGCAGGACAGCCAAGGCAATTGTGGTCTATACCATCTCCATGCGTTCAAAGGAAAGTAGGCGACCGGATGCAGCCGATTGATGGATACTTCATTTCATACATGGGCCAAGACCCGATTCCGGCAGAGAAGATTATGGATGTCCGGTACTGGAATCCGATCTATTCCGATAATCAGTTTATTGAATCTTATAATGGCTTGTCCCCGCTACGGTCCAGCGTGGGATTAGTCAGCCAAAAGAAATTTGCAGATACAGCACAAGGTACATTGTTTGCCAACATGGCTCCGGCTGGGATATTGTCCGGTGATCCAACACGGAACAAGGAACTGGAAGAAGGGTTGACCCAAGAACAGGCCAGCCAGATAGACGAACGGTTCAAGCAACAGCATACAGGAGTTTATAATGGTGGAGGGGTGATGGTAACTCCTGCAGCGGTAAACTGGCAAAGCATCGGCCTGTCTCCGGTCGATTTGAACATCTTGGATTTCAACAAGGATTTAGAAAGGCAGATTGCATTAATCTATTCGTGGCCTGTTAACCTTCTACAGCCTGGCGGTGTGGTTTCCAATAGTGAGGTAAGCGCAAAGCAGATCATTACCGATTGCGTGATGCCGTTGTTGCGTAGGTTTGATGATGCCAGAACGCAGAAGTTACGGGAATGGTACAAAGATGATCGGTTGGTGTACATTTCCGATTTGCAGTACTATTCGGAGTTGTCAGAGGATCGGGAAAAGCAGGTTAAGTGGCTGAAAGATGCGTATTGGCTGACAATGGAAGAGAAGCGAAGGGTTATGGATTATGAGGAAGATTTTGATGCAGACAAGGTTTTGGTTCCGTCCGGCCTGTCCATGTTGAGCGATATTTTAGGCGGGGATTTAAATGTGGATGAAAATAGTGACGATTTTCCTAGTTAGTTAGAAATAGTTGCTGTATATTAGAGGTGTGGAAGTGGTGTGGCGGAATTAGACGCTAATGAGTGTAAGATGGTATCCGGTCGGGTAATATACCCGGCATGACACTCACCTAGGAAAATACGGCAATCGTACAGGTAACCAATCCTGTCACCGCTTCCACTTTAACTTAAACAGGAAAGGAAGATGGATCATCCAAGAGAATACACAAAAGAAGAAGTAAGGGAAATATTTTTAAATCATGTAAGAATGATGGTTGATTATTGGGATAATCAACCTAACCAAAGTTGTAAGTCACGATTAGACGGATTAGCTTTTAGTATTTTAACGGATATTGATGGGTTTTCTGGGGGGTGCCCAGCTTTTATACTAGCCCCATGTCCTCATCCTGATGATAAGGAGTATAATATTGATAATGGTGAAAACTATTTCCCTCGTACGGATGAAAAATTAATTAATTGTGACATAGCTGGTGAATTACATGACAACTATTATAATTATTCCAAATGCTAAACAGAACCCTTGAAATACTATCCTACATCTTCATCATATCGGTGTTGGTGTTTGCCTTTGCTGGAATGTACCACCTGCTATACTGGCATTGGGCTAGCTATACTTTGGCTTTGGCTGTCGCTGTGATAAGCGGTTGTTTGTATTTGATTTTGGATATTATCAGGAAAGGGAGGGAGAAATGACACCAGAAGAAGTTCGTAAAAAAAACGAAGAAATCAAATCTTTGCTCGATAAGCCATGTATTGAGTGTGAATCTGAAACAGAATATCACTACTGCCCATATGCATCTGAAATATATGGTGATGATAGCGATGATTATTGTAAGTGTTGTGATACGTGTATGGCACAATGTTCCGCAGATATATGAACCAAAATGAGTAAAGATTGCATGAATCCCAAAGATAAGGCAAAGGAATTGGTCGGCATGTATATGGCAATAGTAAATGATGGCCGTTATTTAAATTTGGAAGAGGCAAAAAATTGTTCTTTAATAGCATGTGATGAGGTAATTAATCATCATGTTTTTTATACAGAAGAAACGGAAGGAGATGGATGGACTGATTTATGGGAAGAAGTTAAAGAAGAAATTTCTAAAATAAATGAACACCCGAACCCTTAGACGGCTATTTCTGTCACGGCACCGCAAGTATGAGAAGCGGTTCTCCAAGCTGTTCAATAATGCGATACGTAAGCAATGGGAGTATGCATCAAGAAACATTGAAGATACCGACAATATACCGACATCCGCACTAGAGCTGACCTACCAAACCATGTACCTGTACATCATGGGTGAAGAAGGCGTTATCACGTGGAACCTGTACGTGCCGGACAAGCAGATAGACACGAAAGACATTACAGATGCCGTAGCCCGTTTCTTTGCACCAGAAAACCAACAGCAATTAAAGGTATTTTGGGAGACGTTGATGAGAACATATCTTAACACCTATCTAGTTACACGGGTGTTTGAAGTGTCCAAGACAACTGCAAGGCAGATAGTTGCAGCTATTGAACAACAAAGGGCATTGGGTAAATCGGTTGATGAAATACGCCAATACTTGGAGAAGGAATCGAGTCGCCATCAGATAAGGGCTAACACAATAGCTAGGACGGAGGCAACCAATGCGATGAACAAGGCTCAGGTATTGGCGTTGAATAGTTCCGGTCGACAGTGGGAAAAGGCTTGGGATGCTATAAGGGATGAACACACAAGGGATGCTCACTTTGCAGTAGATCCGGAATTGTGGATAGATTTGGATGAGCCGTTTAATGTAGGCGGTGAATTGCTTGGCTATCCGGGCGATATTACTTTAGGGGCAACGGCTGGAAACGTTTGCAATTGTAGATGTAGTTTAAGGTTCCGAGAAAAAGGGCAACGGTATGGATTTAGACAAACAAACAGATAAGGATATGGAAGAGAAAGAAAAAGCGAAGGAACTTGTTGATAATTTTTACAACTGTTCTGAAATGAATATGGTTCAGGCAAAGAAATGCGCTTTACTATGCGTTAACTCGATTTTAGAGGTTATTAGTCCGTATGATAATGACATGTACTATACGATAAATTATTGGGAAGAAGTTAAAAAGGAACTTGAATCACTATAATCAAATGCACTCCACTCCGACACCAATTGAGCACTTGATCACCTTCGGTATAATCCTTATTGCTTGCTTTTTGTTTGGGTGGTTTGTTGGGTGGATGAATAAACGGATGGAATAGATATGAGTAAGTACAAGAGAATATACCCGCTTCAATGGGTTAATATACAGTCAATAACATATGTTGAATTGTACGATCCAATACCTGACGATGGGGATAATACATATCCGCATGAGTGGTTAGTAGTCATTAATTTTATTGACGATAAAATAGAAAAGGAGTTTAGTACAAAAGAAGAGGCAGTATTTTTTATCGAACAGATAGGTGTCAAAAGAATATAAGATAAACTAAAACACCCTCCTCTTAACACCAACCCAATGCGTCCTAACTTTAGGCTGGTAGTCATAATTGAACTGCCAATCCCTGTCCACGTATGATGCTCCTAGTTTATAGTCCAGATCCATACTAGCACTTGCTCCGGCATACAGACCCAGTAAATCCCGTGTTTGAGTGACGGTTTTTACGGTCGTGACTGTGTTGGTGATTGTCGGCATCTTTAAATCGTGTGTAATCGACATATCAAGCATTTTCCCTGCCACTACAGCGTTATAACCAATGTTCCCATATAATGTTGGCTCGAAGCCTGAATAAGTCCGTAGAGGGGCTGAAAATGGCTCGTTTTCTTTTACGATCTTGATATTCCCTAGTTCTTCCTCGTATAGGCTCCGGTAATGCTCTATTGAATCCTCTAGTGCAATATAGGTTAGGTCGGGGAATGGTATTCGTTCTACGTGTTTGGTATATACCGTGTCTATTCGTGTCTCAGTTTTGACAACGATGTTCTCGACTATCTTTGGTTTGAAGAACAGGAATGCTAGGGCGAACCCGAGTGCGAAAGCGAGTATGTATGTTGCTAGTTTCATGATTCGTATATGCTAGGAACGACTGTAATAAAATCAGATTTCATTTCCCCATGCTCATCAACAGATATAGGAGTACGGCTATCCAATGCCCCGTCACCATAAGATATGTGGCACTTAATCTCATCCTTCCCGTATTCGTAAATAGACTTCAGTCCCAGTCTATTACATATCCGTTCTGCCTGAGCCTTGTAGTCACCTTTCATTTCATTAGTGAATATTCCAGCCTCTTTAAACTCTTTGAATGGGAAAAACTCCTTCATGAAGTTTTCTAGTAATTGGTCATTGTCTGTTTTCATCTTATCCGTTCTTATAAAGTTCCGCCTCTGCCTTCCTACGCCTTGTAAGTCCGGCCAATACTTTGCCACCTGCTTTGTTCCATCTTGGGAACTCATCGGGGATAGTTGGGTCGCATGGGTTAGCGTTCACCTTCTTTAAAAGCGTGCTGCCTTTAAATGCGCCAATCCCTATATTGTACGCAAGTGAAACCATTGCGGAGAATTGCGCATCGGATACTCGCTCGGGATTGGTCAACGCATTACGCACCTGATCCGCAAATTTATCCACTATTGACCGGAACAAATAATCTGCCCGTCCCTGCGTGATTTTATCCCATTGCTTTACTGTGGTTCCATCTTCGTAGAATGTATTGCCATACCCGATAGTCCACACCCCTACACTATCCCTGTAGGCAGTCAATCGTAATCCTTCAGACTCCTTTATCAGGTTGATTCCCTTTTCTGTTAGTTTCATCTTCATTCTCGTTAAAGTCGCAAATGTCGTTCCCTTTTATCTTTTCTATCGCCGACTTGGCTCCGTTATAAATCAATGCCCGCAATGTGTTGATTAGCAGTTCTACCAGATCCTTATTGACGTAATTTCTACGCTTCTTGATGCTCAGAATATTGGTATAGCAGCTTATCGCATCGTTCGCTATCAATGCCCACATGGCTGTATTGACAAAGATAGTCAAGTCATAACCCGCAAAGAAGCCAGTAACGGCAATGGATAGAGGAATGAATAATACTGCCATCTTGGTTCCGATCCCAACAAAAAAATCACGCTTGTTCAATGCCTCATATCCTCCCAACGTTGCGGCTTTAATCATTCCCAGGATAGTATCGGACAGCATGAAGAACCACAGGATGAAAATTATGCCGTAATTTACCCCCAAAAACGTCATGGACGTAATTACAGACAGTTTGAGTGTGTTAAAGCTTTCTTCGTGCTGTATCGGGTCGGTTTGGAGAAATAGCATATATTAGTGTTATCTCGATCATATAAAGGCAAAGAATTGATCCATACCAACTAAGATAATCTAAAGGTACAAAAAAATATATAACGTTTAAAATATTGAATAGCAATAGGGTAGACAGAGAAGCCCACGTGTATAAGCAAACCTNNAAAAATAAGTCATGTAAGCAATCAGGACAAGGCTATGACCAAATAGTTCACGATGGAAATGCATAGCATCTTTTATCCATGATTGTCCGGATACGGCAAGCAAAAAGGCCATCCCATCCATCGCTATTAACAATGGAGGAACGGCCTTGATGAATGTTTTTATCTGCCTCAATTTATTACTGGTCCACCGCCACCGCCTCCGATTGGAGGCTGTCTTTCATCCTCTTTTTTCCCTGATAGTGGCTGAACGATGAAGTCATAAGCAAACACCGCAGCAAGCAACGGGGCGATCAGCTGTATGACCGTGGCTCCATCCGACACGAAGTAATAGATAGCCGTAAGCAAGACACCAACTCCAATTGTGATCCATCTCGGGTAATTCCCAAACTGGCTTTTAATAATGCTGGTTACCGCTACTATCGCAGCAGCTAGCACGGGGTTAAGAATAACCAGTGCGTTCCATAATTCTGTTCCTAATATCTCTTCCATAATGTAAATATACTAATAATAGTGTTCAAATTTTTTATCCAGTTTGTCCAAATCATCCCTCAATTTTTTAAGTGCTATTCGTCGAGATTCGCACCTATCATCAATATCTTTAATTATCCTGTTCGTAGTATTCGTAGCACTTACCGCTATGTATATACAAAACGATAAAACAGGCAATATCACGAAGACAACCGCCATAATTAATGATGCATCGCTTATCTCTTCCATAATTTCTATGTTTAGTTATTTGTTAAATATTGTTTCCACATGATTCACGTATCCGTCAATATGCTCACGGATAAACCAAATTTCAACCAATGGATAGTGGTATTTATTATTAACCACATAATTCCATAATCTATTAAGACACATTAAATCATCCTTATTGTTGTCAGCCTCAATGCATATTTGAGAGCATGTTTTAATAAACTCCATTTTAATATTTAACTCGATTGTGAATTACTGGATCATTAGACGGGGATATTTCATGGAAGGAAACACTTGATTGCTTATTCTCTCTCAAATGGTCATTGTACGCCTGAATCATCTTATTGCGTAATATCCTTCTGCATTCGGAATGTTGATATTTTACCTGTTGCCCCGTTTTATAACACAACGGGAATCCGGAAAAACCTGTGGCCATATTATCGAGATAAACCTCGCAAGTAATAGCCCTGCCATTTTTCGGCTCTAATTCGGCAAGGCAAATTATCGCCACATTGTCCTCATGAGAGAATTTAACTGACCCTACAAATGCCACTGAAGAAGGCACAGTCGGAAGAAATGGGATGCCCTCTCCATAGGGTATTATTTCATCTGTTCTTTCCAATGGCTTTTTGATTTCACCGGAAAATGTTTGAAAGCAAATTGTCAACTCATGACCCTTAACATCGAATCGTTTTGTAAAAAGTAAAGTTAAGAAAAACTTTAATTTGCTCAAGAATGGGTGCTTGGATTTTAAGGTAGACTCAGCAAGTAATTCATAAGGTTTATGATCCGTTATAATTACAGTCTTATCATCCATGCCCTTGATATTAGTATCTATAGAAACCTTCAAAACCTCACCCCCTGTAAACAGGTAACTTAGGTCTGTTTCAATTGCGTATGTTCCACTTTCTGACTCCATGTCCTTATCTGTTTAGTTTGTTTACGCTAATATACGACTATTATCTAAACTATCCTAAACTTTCCTTTTACAATAATAACCCCAGGGGTTGGTTCATCCTGTTCAAAGATTGCTTGCAAGGTTACATCTCCCGTAACGTTAAACGTGTACGGGTTATCCGTGACATCATTCGACCACCTTACAAAGTGCCATCCGGTGTCCGGTGTGGCTGTTAATGTGGCTGGGTCGCCATCTTCGTAAGTTCCACCTCCTGAAACGGTACCGCCACTTCCAGCTATTACGGTAACGGTGTATTCAGTCGGAGGTGGTATTACCTCTGCAAATACAGGTGTGATTGTCCTGTCGCCATTAACCACGAAAGCCCAAGGATTAGAAGTTGACACCACCGATTCACCTTCCGACCATCCATCAAATTCATAATTTGTGTCTGGTATAGCCTCCAAAGTGGCCGTATCTCCCTCATCGTAAATTCCGCCTCCTGTAGCGATGCCGCCAGCCGAAGATACTAACGTGATAGTGTATTCATCAACCGGAGGCGGAGTATCTCCTGTTTTTATAAGCAATATCCCCGAATGTGGTTCTAACGTTATAGTAGAAGTTTGCTCAACTCCGTACATATCTATATACGTACCATCGGATAAGTTAACCATCTTAGACGTCTCATCGGGATTGGTTTCAACTCTAAATTGCTCTGTGCTTGAAATAGCAACAGGGGACTTGGAACTGTTAGCATCCCATCCATACATAGCTTTCCATTGAGCCAGCGTGTTTAGGGTGGTTGTGCTTACCGCCTGTATTCTAATACTGTCAGTATCAAGTATCGGCCTTGCAAGTACGTTATAATCCCAGTCAGATGGCGAATTAACCATGTCAGGTATATCATTCTGATTGGAGAAGATAAAGAATGCAGTCTGGTTGGCCGTCTTGGCAACCATGATGTTGTTCTTAAAATGCAAGTCTTCCATGCGCTCCCCTCCGGGCGCTGTATCGCTAGAAATCTGCAATCCGTGGTTGCAATTGAATACGGTGTTCCCGGTTATGTCGAAGCTTTCAGAATTATGCAAGAATATACCGACGCCTTCAATGTCAAAAACAAAATTATCCTTTATTTGATGAAGGTTGTCTGGCGCACCGGATGTGTGGTCATCCTGATAGATACCGTGGTTTAAGTATTGACTCCCCTTATTTGTCCCTTGGTTAACCCGAGGTGCCCCATACACGATATTTCCAATGCACCTCATTCCCGGCTGTTTGTCATTGTTGGTCGATCCGTTCCAATTGTAGATTAATCCAGCATCGCTAAAACGCATACTAGCATGATGTACATGGTTGTAGTTACATTGAGTGTAAGCCTTTTCATACCTTATTCCTGTCTGGCCACAATTCCAAACATGGTTATGCTCTGCCGATGAATTAAACCAAGGTATATGTATGCCAATACCGCAGCCCAAACCTCCTTTAAGCATACCGTAATGCATTCCTACTTCCCTTATTCGGGAATAGTCAATCTGGCTGTAGTCGGTATTTTGGCCGAGAAAAAATGCGTTATTGTTTATGTCGTAAAAATCACAGTCATTGACCGACATGTATTGATGATTGTTTGCAAATACTCCGTCTTGACCTGTCTGTCTAATGTCGCAACCTGTTAGGGAAAAATTAGAAGCATTGGTAAGTAATAGGGCATCTAAGTTTGATCCTTCAAAGGCAATGTTGTTGTATTGAACATCGGAGGGATTACCTGAAACCGTAACCAGATTTGACGTTGAACTAGCCTTGATAGTATAACTAGCGGGATTTTCCGCCCCAAAATACATGGAAACGGTCTTAGTGCTTGCATCATAAGCCCATTCTCCAAATTCTGTCAACGTGTTAATGTGATTCTGAACAAAGAAACCGTAGCCCCCCTTTGCACCGCCGTAATTAACTGTTCCGGTATATGTAAAGGTAGATCCAGATTGTCCGGTAATGGTTACAATGTCTTCCGCATATTCGATCGATTTAAAAACCAATTCAGCACCAACGTAGTTTGGCATTGATGAAATAGAAGTGGCTGTCAAGGTGGTAGATGTACCGCTTTGAATCGGTAAGAATCCATGATCGGTAGGATTAAACTTAGGATATCTGCCCTTAGGTATAGACACTCCATCTATAGTGACATGCTTTAGCGTGGCGCCTAACGATGATTCGGATTTAGACCATATTCCGTTTCCTTGGTTCGTCCATCCGGTAAGCGTTACAAAACCTGAAAATATAGACTTTTCAGATCCTCCATATACGTCCCATTCAATACCGGATTTGTTTTGTATTAATTGCCCGTAGAACTTATCCCCCGCATAGGTAAGAATCCTGTCCCCTGGAACAGCTATGCCAAGAGCGTGCGACCTAGTCTGAACCGGACTGCCTATTACAAGCCCAGAATTTGCATTGCTTCCATCCGATTTGACGTATATGTCCTTTGCCATTATTCCCCCCTAAGTTGGTTTATATCCTTCTCCATTTGAGCCAGCCGATCCAGAAGCTTTTTGTAGTCATCATGCAGGGCAAGGTACAGAAACTTCCCATCCTTATCCCGAACTTCCTTGAACTGGGTTTTGTCCATTGGAGTTGTTAGCTTGGAACGTATGGCCTCAATTTGTTCCTGTGACAGCGGCTCCTCTACCTTGTCGATGATAGCTTCCAATAACTCTACAAGAACAGGCTTCCCTCCGAATAGTAGCCATGCTTTTTTGAATGCTTCTAGTTGCTGTTTCATTTGAATACCTTTATCTTGAAATCTCCTGAACCCGGATCGATTGATGACGCCCCGTTGTTCCTTACCCTCACCGTTACCGTATTTGCCGCTGACACCCACGCATCAATTGTTGAATCGTTTGAGTTGTATATATTATCGGGACCGGACACCAACACCGGATCTAGTAAAGCTGCTCCCGTTACTGTAGCTGTCAATCGTTCTGTTTCTCCGGCGGCTATTACGGGAAAGTCTAGTGTTGCTGTGGCGGATAATACCGTAGAACTTGTGGAATCAACCCTCACCCATCCCTGACCTACACCACTACCATTGTAATATTGCATCCACAAACCTATCCCAGATGTGTTTTTCCATACAGACCATGTTCTGAAAAAGGTAGATCCGTTAAATGTAATACAAGTTCCATTATCAGAAGGGAATCCGTTTACAATACCGTTATTTTCTCGAATCGATATCTGAGTGATTGCATGAACGTTAGGCGTTCCTGTTAGGTTTACTCCGTCAGTTAGGGTGTGGCTTGCTCCTATAAAAGAGATAAAATAATCTGATCCCTGAACAATACCACTGCTCAAATTTGCAGGTTTTCCGTTATTTATTCGCTTCCTTCCATTTGCATCAACCCATTCATAATAAGCATTATTTATTTTTCTTAATCCTTGGTTAAATGTGGTCTGCGTGTTGTATGTACCCCCATAAATCAACGTGGATGTTTCCTCTGATAAATTTATACCTCCTAATAAATCTGGTTCGTCTATAATAACATCCGTAACACCGGAAAAAACCCTTATACTAGATGTGGAACTGTTATCTTTTATTTTAACTTTCCTAAGCCTGTGTCCGCTGCCTTGATAAATACCTATAGCATTAGGTCCTACATATCCTTTTATTTCTAGACCATCTACATCTAGGATTTCACCAGTATATTGGTGGGCAATACCAACCGAAGATGTAGAGCTTCTTCCACCAAAATCTATTGTTACGTTTTTTGCGACCATCCCTGCATTGGTTAGGTTGGCTATTCTACTAGCTGTTTGAGAAAAATATATATCGCAGTTGGTTAGTTTTAGTGTACTTAAAGGTAATATCTCATTCCGAACGGTGAAGTGGCAATCTATATACCCTGCGCTTGGTTGATAACTATTTATATCCCCATCAATAAAATTACATCTTGAAAAGTATGTGTTCAAAGATCTTGTGTTTGTAATTCCTGACCCTTTTAAATTTGGAACATCCTTTATGAAATCAGTGCTTTCTATCGATACATTTTCAGATGTTTCATCAGAAATAACAAAAAAATGGTTTACTTCTGAAAATTCGCTACCGTTAACTTTTATATTTTTTGAGTTAGTGATATTCAGGGCAGACACAGGAATTAAGTTAGATCCTCCATACCCGACACAACCAATAATATTGACATTACTATAATTTCGTATTTGAAAATAATGCCCCTCCGACCAATCTCCGTCTTGAGCTGGGTCTTTAAGTGTACATTTATCAAATGTTATATTTTTTGCTGTACTTGACGAGTTTAAATAAACAATATGTTCCCCGCAATTAGACATTATCGTGCCGTAAAAGGTTGTGTCTGATCCTCCTCCTTGAAAAATGTTATGAACTCCATTTTTCAAAATTCCTCCGTAAACACGTAACCCTGTAGAGAATCGCCCTTGACTTAAAACAGCTTGAGTTCCTGTGTTTGTGTCATGCAGAACATTATCCATATCCATATCTAACAGTGGATTTCTAAGAACAACCTCGGATGCTTGGATGGTCATTACCGTGGAAATAACTGTATCAGGGGCTTTTAATTTTAGCCATCCTTGGAAATCAATCTCTTGTCCTTTTAGAGGGAGTAACCTATCAGACACACAAAAAACACCTTCTGGAATAAGTATCTTTCCATACTCTCCAGCCGATTGAATAGCTTGGTTTATATTAGAAAAGTTATCAGTGTTATTATCTCCTTTTGCTCCGTACCACAGAATATTAACCGGCCCTGTAAAACTTCTTTTAAAATATTTGCCTTTATAGTTAACAAATAGTACCCCATCAGGAGTTGGGGTTCCAGTAACTTCTTTGAAAGAAATATATTCACCTGTAGTACGATCATATATGCCCGCAATCACCTCCAACCCATCACTCCCCACACTAACCTGAGCATTAACACTATCCAAATGATCAGAAAAAGCCACTTGGTTATTAGGAGCCAGCTCCCAATACGTCCCGTTTCCTTTCAGCGTAATTTCTGAGCCATTTACCCACGTGTAATCCGTCCCTCCAAAGTCCATACCTGAACCGCTAGGTATTCCGGATGCTTTGTCCCTTAGCGGAATGTCGGAACCAGTCCTGTTTACCAGCTTTATTTCCCTGTCGGCTGCCGCTGTTTCAATGCCTCTAATTGCATCGACTTCTCCGACAAATATAAATCTTGCCACATCCGTTACGGGAGCAAATACAAAATCGCCGCTTGTTTCGACTAGGACGTCTTTAGGAAATAACGGGAAAATAACAGGACGTCTCAATGGCGTCTTATATCCGATATGGAAGAACTCAGAAGCCATATCGGTTTGGCCTTCCGCCATCACCCATTCATTGGCTATATTATCCCAATTATACTGCACAAAGTCATCTCCCGTCCCGACAAAGGCATAATCACCCGCTGATCGTCCGGATGTCGGCAATAGATCGGATGTTGGGAACTGTCCGACAAAAGTAGTTCCTCCCGTTCCTGTTCCTGTTCCTGATTCTTTCCAAAACTCATTTGACCGCCCCCCTTGTAGTATGTATTTGGTTTTGTTTTCCAATACATATACCTCCATGCCCTCCCATCTAATGAACATAGACATGCTGTCACGGCTGTTTAGGGTATCTACTTGCATCCTTCTGTCTGAAGGATATGCCATTTGTGGATCAAAAGGTGTGGTTATTAAGTCTCCGTTAGGTAGTGCCATGTTGTAAAGATAGGCAAAAAAATAAGGGCTAGCAATATGCCAACCCCTATCAACCTATAAACCCAAATAACCTATTCTTTATATTTAGCCCATCCAGCCTCAATCAGTCCCTCACAAGACAATCCCATCCAAGGTAATAGGTAGCCACGGGAACGGAGGAAGTCAGCTTCATTAGAATCGAATGTTGTTGTAGTTATATAGTAAACTACAGCTTCTCGCTGACTTCCTTCAAATTCTGACGCTGATTTACCTAAAGACACCATTATTGCCTCAACAGCATCCTCATCGCTGATATCTGAAAGGGGTTTAAGTTCAATCCATTCATTTTTAATGGAACTATCCTTCATTGTGGCTGAATATATAGTTCCTCCATCCCCATACATGTCGCTACATAAAATATCCTGTCCCCAATATTGAGCAAAGAACTTCGCTTTGTTTTCGTTGTTGATTTCTGCTTTCATGTTCTATGTGTTTGTTTCCACTAATATACAATCATTAACTATTAAAAACAAACGTCATGATCCCATTTTTGAAAATTCCTGTTTCGTGGTTCATTCTAAGCACCCTATACGTATAGCCTCCGATAACCACATCGTCAAAATACTGCCAGTCACGTACAATGTCCGACTGTGTTGGCGTATAGATCCGCTCAACAACTCCAAGCTCAACACGATGCAGGAAGTAAAGATATAGCCCCCCTGTATTGGTAAAGGTTACGGTTACCTCGTTGCCTTCTTCGTCAATAGGGAAATAAGTAAGCTCATCGGTATCCAGAACAACGCCGTCAGCACCGAACCAGTATGCGCTTGGCTCTTCCAAAGGACACGCTACCAAATCCTGTTCCTCTGATAGAACCCATCTAGTCGTTGCCGTTGAATTGGTATTGATGTTCGTCTCTTCATATTCTACATATCCAGTATGGACTCCCGCCCTGTTGTTCTTCTGGCACCTGATTCGTCCGGTTCGTGTCCATGTCGGATCGGTGTTATTCCCATTGTCGTACCCATCTTCTATGACCTGATTAGATGCTATCTGAACCAATGTGCCTGAGAAATTACCGTATCTGTCGTAGTCGTTGAACGTGCCTCTTTGAACGATGAACTTTTCGCCCGGCAAAGATGATAAAGTTACGACAGAACCAAACCGCAATCCACGCAAAGCAAATGTACCTTCCAGCATCTTGTAAGGCCGATTGTACTGGTTCATTATGCTGTATGCGGTAATTAATCCCAAACTAGATGATTCGTAAAATATCTCCTCCGGTGTGTTCCATACCTGCTTTATCGGATCGGCTGGTAACACTCTAATTCGGCTTACATGGTTTGGATCGTTGGCATCTCCGTTGAATATCTCTATCGGTTCAAAACGATCCGTATATTCAGCATCGTTATAGACAATGTAATGGTGATCTGCTGGTAACACCTCATTTTCACCACCTCCTGTACCCCCCTTGCCTTTAGCAACCCCAAAGAAGAACCCGGTTAATAGTAGGTTTCGTCTATCAGATCCGGTTGGGGGGAAATATAATTCCTTGCGTTCCCATCCGCCATCAGAGGGAACCACCCCGGCAAACGGCCTTCTCTTGTTATAATCAAA
>JACYYJ010132389.1_pt2 | contig 28580 bp, 30 predicted proteins | sample 8236861 | NCBI WGS metagenome assembly JACYYJ01 (sample SAMN14103086, study PRJNA606662) | landfill metagenome | isolation source: landfill solid waste | place: India:New Delhi, Okhla landfill site | collected 2017-11-05
TTCGTATTTACGTACCCATTGATAAACTTGTTGATAAGAAACTCGATATTTCTCCGCTGTTTGTTGATAGCTCTTCCCGTTCGCTAAAGCGTCTTGTACAATTTCAATACGTTCTTCCCAAGTCGTTTTTCTTCCTTTGGTCATAGAGCTCGTCCTTCTTTTTCCCGTATCTTTTAATTCCCTATGACCATTATACTGCTTTATCCATCTACGTAATACCGACCGACTCGAAATTTCAAATTTTCGAACAATCTCTTCTTGGGAAAACTCTCCGGATACGTAACTCTTTACAGCTCTTACCTTTAATTCTTTAGAATACCTTTTCCATGTTTTTGAGTTTTTTAACCCTCTTATACCTTCCTTTTCAAATTTCTGTATCCATTTATAAAGAGTATATTTTGAAATTTGATATCTTGAGCATAATTCCTTCAATGTATAATTTTCGTTTTGATAGTCCTTTATTACTTCATATTTAAATTTACTTGAATAAGATTTATTTGACATAGAAACTCCCCTTAAGGCAAAACAGATTTATATTTTTTAATCTGTCTACCTTAAGGGGAGCATATCATTTATTGATCGACTTTTTACTCCTTCTATTTAACAATCGTAATATTGTAGACAATCCATATCTAATAATAGATAGCCTTGTTTCGTGCCTTTGACGAGTCCCTCTCTTTTCAATTTATTAATTGTTCGACTGACGGTTTCCCTTGAGGAACCGATCATGTTCGCTAGTTCTTGATTCGTAAAACGAGTGGTGAGGATCATATTTTTATCCGTACATTGCTTCCCATGTGTCTTGGAAAGGCGAATTAATAGCATGATAATTTGTTCTTCCGTATTATGGAGTACTTGTTCTTCTAAGCGTTTTTGTAAATCTACAATAATATCACCCATTACTCGGAACAATTTAATGCTTAATGATGGGTATTGTAATAGTAATTGCTCAAATGCAAGAATTGGTATTTCCACTAAAGTAGCTGGCTCTATAATCTCGGCATGTGCCGGATAATTACCTTTTCTAAAGAAACCAGCATGTGGAAACATATCCTCAGATTTGAGGATCGATACAATTTGTTCTTTTCCATTAATATCTGTTTTATATATTTTGACTTTACCTTTATGGATGAAATGAACTCGTTCTAAGGACTCGCCCTGCATAAAAACATAACTATTGGTTGCATATTGTTTAATTTTAGCAATTTCCGTTATAGCCCCAATTTCTTCTCTGGTCAATTCTTTAAATAATGGCACATTCCATAAAACATCCTGAATGATATTTGTAGACATCCAAACCTGCTCCTTCCCACAGATCATTGTCTTGGCTAAGTAACCAAATGATGGAGATCTCTTCTTTATTGTAGAAAAGTTTATCAAATAACTTTGTGATTCAAATCACAATCCAACACTATTATTATCGATTCTTAGGGCTAATTCAATAAATTGTCATAAAGTTTTCCTTTAAAAGTGATTTTTTTCACTATTATGACATCCATTTCGGATTACACTGCATCTATATTTTAAATTTTTCACAAGAAGGAGTTCATCAATGTTTACTCGAGATTATCATAAAAATCCATTTATCGTTATATGGGAACTAACTCGCGCCTGTGAACTAAAATGTCTTCATTGCCGAGCAGAAGCACAATATAAACGCCATCCTCTTGAACTCAGCTATGAGGAAGGTATAAATCTAATTGATCAGATTCACTTGATGGATAATCCACTTTTGGTATTTACTGGTGGTGATCCCTTAATGCGTAACGATGTTTATGCTCTAGCAGAATATGCCGTAAAGAAGGGTGTCAGAGTGTCGATGACACCAAGTGCAACACCAAACGTGACGAAAGAAGCTATTCAAAAAGCAAAGGTGGTCGGCTTATCAAGATGGGCATTTAGTTTAGATGGTCCAACTGCAAAAATTCATGACCATTTTAGAGGAACAAATGGCTCATTTGACTTAACGATACAAAGTATTCAATACTTACATGAATTAGAAATACCTGTTCAGATCAACACGGTTATCTCCAAATATAATTATGAGGTACTAGATGAGATGGCAGAATTAGTAAAAAAACTGCAATGTGTGCTTTGGAGTGTCTTTTTTCTTGTCCCGATTGGAAGGGGACAAGCGAAGGATATGATCTCTCCTGCAGAGCATGAAAAGGTTTTGCGCTGGCTATACCAGTTAAGTAAAAGAGTGGATTTTGATATTAAAACAACAGCAGCACAGCATTACCGACGAGTTGTAATCCAGCAAAAAATGAGGGAACATAAAAATCGGCATGACCATATTGATTATGAGGATGCCTTAATAAAAGGGGCAACTGGTACAATTGATGGTCTTGGACGTGCACCTAAGGGAGTAAATGATGGAAATGGCTTTGTTTTTGTTAGCCATATTGGAGATGTTTACCCAAGCGGTTTATTGCCGATAAAAGCTGGAAATGTTAGATCATCATCTCTTGCAAATATCTATCAGAATTCCACCATTTTCAAAGAATTACGAGATCCTGACCTTTACAAGGGGAAATGCGGTGTTTGCGAATTTCGACATGTATGTGGAGGATCACGCTCTCGAGCGTATGCTGCCACCGGAGACTATTTGGAAAGTGAGCCATATTGTGTATATATTCCCAAAGCAATGAGAAAGAAAAAACCCATCTAAAAAAAGCTCGGTGAAAAGCCGAGCTTTTTGATTATAGTAGAGCTATTTCCTTTAAGTAAACGAGCACCAGCCCTGTTCGACTAAGAGCAGGCTTTCATCAAAATCTTCATTCATAATCTCCTGGATTGATGAACCATTTCTGGATTAAATAAATCATGATACATATTCCCATTGTTATAAAGCCCCATCCTAGTGTAACTTGTTCTACTAGCAAATAATTATTACAAAGCTGAACAGGGGATAGAATATAAAGAACTCCCATTACTGTAAACAATACTAATATAAGAACAAACAACCATTGTTTAGCTGATGAAGGGACCTTGGACCAGCTGTCTCGAAGTGGGATTCCTGCAAAAAAGGTTAAACTAACAAATTTAAACCACTCGACCAAATAGTTTTGTAACGCATCATCCATTGTGCGAGGAATTGTCCAATATACAATAATCAATAAAAACAATAACAGTCCTGGCTTACCATTTTTGTTCCATTCTAAAAAAAAATTTGGAGCCTTCTCACGCAGGAATGGATACATTAAAAATCCTGACAGGATAAATAAGGGCATCTGCATATGCATGTGTAGGATCATAATCGATTCAAAAAAACGAGCAATTGGCGGTATAATTAAAAATATAAATAACAACATACCAATGAATGGTTGAGTCATACTTGTTCCCCACCTTCACTATTCAAGATATGCTTTACCTTTTGTATCGCTTGTTCGACATTTTTATAATCCAATACATCTAGTAACTCACCATGTTGATCTATCAAATAAAAAGCCGAATTGTGTGCAAAATTTCCTTGATTATCTGGAATGACAATCACACCCAACCTCTCCAATAATCGCTCTTGCTCTTCATGATTATTAATTCGGGCCATTCGCCATGAGTCGTGTTCATCGGTAAAATAATCATGATACGATTTTAATCTTGCTGGTAGATCTCTTGTTGGATCAAAGGTAATGCTTAGAAAAACGATATCCTTACCTAAGTACGTTTTAGGAATTGCCTCATAAACCTTTGCCATATTCCCTTCCAATTCAATACATATGGAAGAACATGATGCATAAAAAAAGGTGATAAATAAGTATTTTCCCTCAAACTGATCAAATCCATAAACTCGATTCAGATGATCCTCTAACATAACCTCCGGCAATTTTGGTTGTTGATCCTTTAATTGATTCACCCTTGCGGTCTCGGCAGTGAAAGCACGAAAGCCATCCGTCCCTAAAAAATAAATAAGGAAACAAACAATAAGAACTATCACATAGGAGAAAGTGTTTTTTGATTTCACAATATAATTCGCCTCCTGATTTTCGGAGTCGCTCTTACCATGTTTTAAAAGGGGGTGAGCCTGGTGGTGCATTGACAATAAATTCAACGAGTGGAATTACATAGCCCATGGCTACTGTTATTAATAACAGGAATACCCATGTTCCCCATCTTTCCGTCCAATAAGGCGTAGGTGTTGCATGTTCTTCCTCTTCAGCGATTGGAAACCCTTCCTCTCCTCTAGGTGAGAGAAACATCATATGAAATACAGCATAGACCTGAATGATTACCGCAATAATTAATAAGGTTCCTCCAATAGCTAGAATAATTAAATAAGGATCCCAGGATAAGGCCACCTCATGTTCCCCATAATTAGAAAATGAAGTACGCCTTGGTGAGCCAATCAATCCAACTAAATGCATGGCTATAGACATGAGTGACATACCGACAGTCCATAGAATAGTTTGCAAGATCCCTAATGTATTAACTTTTGCGGTTAACTTTCTACCAGATAAATAGGGTATAAGCCAGTAACTAATTCCAAAGAAGGTTAAAGCAACCGTCATCCCAAGCGTTAGATGAAAATGTCCAACAACCCAAAGTGTGTTATGGATCACTTGATTTAATTGATGCATCGTCTGCACAATCCCACCAGCTCCACCAGCTATAAAAGCAACCATTGCTACAAACGGTGCAAAAAAGCGAACATCCTTCCATGGCAGCTTGGTGAACCAGCCAAATAGCCCTCTACCACCTTTCTTCCGGCCTGTGCGCTCGAAAACGGCAAACATCGCAAAGGCGGTCATTAATGATGGAAATCCTATCGCAAGACTCATAAATACATGCATATATTTAATTGGTTCTGATATTCCCGGATCCACAATTTGATGGTGAAATCCACCTGGAATATTTAAAATAACAAGTAAAATAACTACAACTCTAGTTAACGTATCACTAAATCTTTTTCCTCCAATAATTTTGGGAATGATCACATACCATGCAGATATAGCCGTGATATACCAAATATTAACGAGTGTATGTCCAAACGCCCAAAACAGTGTCCGACTTAGCATGACATTGATGGTTTCTACCCATCCGATAGCCCATGGGATAATCATGAATACTTCGACTGCAACAAAAATACTGGAGAAAAATAATAAAACAAAAACACCTGTCGCAAAAAAAGCTAAGATCGGTATGTTTTGACCTTTGTGTTGTTTTCTCCATTTTGCCACACTAATAAATACGCCAAATGCACTGACCCAAATTCCTAATACAATCAATACAAGCCCAATATAAAAAATCGGAGATGCAGCCATTGGTGGATAAAAGGTATACAAAACAGATGCTTCATTTTGCAGAATAGGAATTAGAGCGATAATAAAGCCGATTATCTTTAATCCAAAGGCGATCCAAGCCATTTTTCTTACCTTTGGTGATAAACCACCTAACGTATGAGACAAACCAGCATAAAAGTAACCAATAGTAAAAAATGCAGTAAAAATGAGAATTAATAAAATACCGTGTGCTGTGAGAATTTGATAATAATTGAATCCATTCGGTATTTCGAGTAAACCTGCACGATTTAAGCCTTGCACTAATCCGAGTATTCCACCTACAAGCAAGGCAATGAATGTGACCACCATGTAGGATTTTGATATTTTAACATCTTCTGGAATTGCACCAAGCTTGTTCTCTACTCTTTCTATCATACTTTTTTTAAGTACAGTCAATCCTCTCACCCTCTCTACTAACTAATCTGAATCGTTGTTGACATCACTTGATGGCCAGCTCCACAATATTCATTACAAAGCACTAAATAATTTCCTGGTTTATCAAAGGTTTGCGTGATTCTCTGGATATAACCTGGAACCACCATTGTATTAACATTGGTATTGGCAATCTCTATTCCGTGAACCACATCCTTAGATGTCATGACAAAATGCACGGTTGAACCAGCTGGAAACTCTAATTCCATGGGGTCAAAGCTAAAAATTTCTAAAGTCATGACAACTTCATATTCCTTTTCCCCGATTTTTTTTACGCCAGGATTATTAAAGGGCTCTTGTTGCTCGACTTTTTGTGGATCAATCGTCTCTTGATTGCTGGGAGGACCAAGCTCATCTGCAAAGGCTTGATAACCGATAATAAACATAAACCCTAAAATCATAACAGAACTTAAAATTAACCATATTTTTTCATAACGATGCACGAGATTCCCTCCTCTAAACTCTTGCCATAAATAAGCTCCAAATACCTAACCATAATAATGCAATGAAACTACCTAAAAATAATACAGATACGAATGCACCTTTTAATGAAGCTTCTTTATTATTCTCCACTTGTTTTCCCACCGTATTTGCCTCCTTTTTCTTATTTAGCTTCATTGTATTTTCACTGATAATCATTCGCAGTGAGGTAAATCACTTTCCTCTAATGTTCATTTTTTAGACAAAGAATTAGGATAATATATTTAAATGTGATTTTTCTCACAGAGTCTACTATTGGATAACGATATAGTTAGCATGAACAATTAAATTGGAGGGATTTTCATGAATAGATTTGATTTAGAAATGAAGACAGGAGACATAGTTACACAATTCCCAAAGGCTAGTTCCCTATTCAAACAGTATAAAATAGATTTTTGTTGTGGAGGGAATCGTCCGATTGGAGAGGCTCTAGAAAAAAGAAAGCTCGACAAAGAAGCGGTTTTGACTGAAATAAACCAGCTATATGAGGAAACAAATAATCAAGATGAAATCGATTGGACAAGCAAAAGCAATCTAGAGCTCATTGAACATATAGTGGAAAAACATCATGGTTATTTGAAACAAGTTCTACCTGAATTAAGCAAATATGTGACAAAGGTTCAACGCGTGCATGGAGAAGCACATCCAGAGCTTACGACCGTTTACACCGTATTCCATCAATTAAAAAGTGAACTAGAATCACATCTTGAAAAGGAAGAAAGCACGCTATTTCCTAAATTAATGGATAATGATGTAGAGGCAGCAGCTGCAATCATTCATCATTTCGAGGAAGAACATGAGCATGAGGGCAGATTGCTAGAGCTGATGCGTGAAGTAACAGACGATTACGCTATTCCAACAGGGGCATGTAATACGTACCAGCTAACTTATTTAAAATTAGATGAATTAGAGTCAGATCTATTTCAGCATATTCATCTAGAGAACAATATACTCTTCCCACGTTTTACTGCTTCATAAAAGACGATATATAGCAGGGCAATCTAGAGATAAGGTGATAACAATGGCAAAAACAAAAATAATTTTACCAAAAGAACATGGTTCGTGGGCCATGTTCCTTCTTCCCACATTACTTGGCATCTTTTTATCTAACCCTAGAGGGCTACATGTTGTCTTTTTGATTGGCTGGTTTTTTCTATATTTAATGTCAACCCCATTACTTAATGTGGTCAGGAATAAACGCAAGAAGAAAAAGATGCTTCCATGGATGCTGTGGTATGGTATACCATCCTTACTATGTTTGATTCCATTAGTGATCATTATGCCAAGTCTTCTACTATTTGGTTCGTTTATGCTCCCACTCTTTGCAGTTAATGTGTATTTTATTAAGACTAAAAATGAACGATCACTGTGGAATGACTTAAGTGGGATCATTATTTTTGCGATTGGGGGTATGGCGAGCTACTACATCGGGATTGAACAGTTCACTATGGACCTATTGATCCTTTTGTTCATAATCACTGCTTATTTTATGGGTAGTGCCTTTTATGTGAAATCATTGATTCGTGAGTTAAAAAATCGATCCTTTCAATACAAATCTAATATTTACCACGCCCTGTTATTACTTCTACCGATACTCCTAAATTGGAAGTCCTTAGCGATTGCTTTTCTTCCTGGAGTACTTAAGGATTGGCTGACACCTAGAGATGGCCAAGTCAAGCCGATCCATTCTGGAATTGTTGAAATTGTTAATTCCATTCTATTCTTTATTCTCGTTCTAATAATGTAAAGAGGAGCTGTCACAGGGACGACTCCTCTTTTTTGTTTGCATTTATTTTGTAATAAGTGAATGGAGATTAGCTGTTAATTGCTGAAGGTCGTCTATCTTCATGACTTTATCGACCATTGGAAACAAAACGGTTTCTTCTTTAACAAAATGAATCATGATCACCTCAAACGCTTCACCAGCATCCTGGACCACTTTTTTCAGCTCCTGATATGACATCTCCTCTATATTTCCTCGGGAATGATAGAAGAAATGTCCAATATAACCATCAATTTCTTGATGCTCTTCTTCGATCGATACAATCGGACCTTGTTCTTTACCTATATACATGCCAAGAGCAGGAAAAAAATACTTCTCTTCTTTATCCGTATGTTTTTTCCATGGCTCAATGAAATCCTTTAATTTGTTTCTCAAAGCTTGAAACGCTAGCACAGCATCCTCTTTTTCTTCAAATCGATCATTCTCAAAGTCTAATACAATCGGATGCCATTCTTCCATTAAATATCTTAAATAGTGGTGTTCATTTTCGAGCATTTTCATTGCTTTATTACGACTATTCAGATCTCTTTCTGTCCACATGTAAACACCTACTTCTGTATCATTTGTCAACACTATTATAAGAAAGAAAGACCTAATACAACATTGGGGAATTCCCTTGATTTAATGATTTTATTCTCTCTAATTTTCCTTTTTATCTATTTCATTTAAAACAAATTAGGGATTCTCCTCATTATTTTATGATGAATTATTTGCTAGGATGGTAACAAAGAATTCATTTTAGAATTTTCGATCGAGGTGGGAGTATAGATGTCACAAACAAGCACGCCTTATATCCATTTTCCTTTATTTCAAAATCTTACAGAAGATGAATTAATTCATTTGAGCGAGATTTCAATGGAACGCAGCTATAAGCAAGGCAAAATTTTGTTTCACCAAGACGAATCCCGAACCAATGTATATTTTATCTTATCAGGATTAGTCAAGATGATTAAAATAAATAGAAACGGCCATGAACAGATACTACATGTTCTTCACACTAATGATATGTTTCCATATGTAGGTTTTTTTGAGAATGTTCCATATCCATCATCTGCTATTGCTCTTACCAATGTGCATGTGTTATCTATTCCGATAAAGGAATTCGAGCTTTTACTTATTCAAAAACCAGGGCTATTAATAAAAGTGATTCGTATAATAGAAAAAAATTATCAAGAAACACAGGATCGATTACTATATAGGCAAACTCAGGATGTCTTTCATCAAGTTGTGCTCATACTAGTCCATTTTGTCTGTGATCTCGGGATTAGGCAGAAGGAAGATACGATTCAACTTCATCTACCAATTACAAATTCTGAATTAGCCAATATGATCGGTGTTTCGAGAGAAAGCGTTAATCGAGTCTTTAACCAATTAAAAAAAACCGGGATAATGACTTACAATCGAAAGGAAATACTAATCTATGATTTTTGGCAATTGAAGCAGTATCTTCAAGATTAGTGGTTCGTTTGCAGCAAGAGCTTTCAAACTAAAGAGGCCCTTTCAAGCACCTCTATATCCAAATGCTTTTTCAGGGCCTCTTACTGATACATGCCCTAATGGGGCAAAAATTCATTTAAGAAATAGGGGACTTCACTTTGAAAATATGCTTTTCGTTCTTCAATATAATCTCGAATACTCTTAAAAAAACCATCATCTAATATGGGATATTTAACGGTTCGAAGTTGATCAAGATAGGAATTATGAGCAATTACTAAATCAATACTGGTAAGTAAATTCTCTATTATTTTCTTAGAAGGAGATATTCCCATAATATCTTGATAGATTTGCTTGTCCTTTTTCACATCAAGAGCATGATAGGGAAGCTTCATATCTATATGAATGCCATCTACAAGATTTTCATCATATAATTGTTGAACCTTCTTTTGATAGATACCGCTTGTTGTCACAATAATCTTGCCATCAAATAGCTTTCTAGTTTCCAGAAGCAATGGACGAATCTCCTTCATACTATCGATTAAAAATTCTCCTCCGCTAAACATAACTGCATCAAACAAAAACCCACTTTTTTTCAAGTATAGAAAATAATCATCGGTAGTTTTATACACACTCGGTGTCTGGGCTATGATTTCGTCATAGTTATGACATCCAAAGCAATGCAGTGGACAACCAGATAAAGAATGAACGAGTAATGTCGTATGATTTGGTAAATCCGAAAAGGTTCGGATAAAATTCTGATAAAATTTCATAGTGTTCCCCCTACTATTGACGGACAACCTCTTCCAATGTATGGTCTTTTACACGGTTTCGTACAGTCCAGTCATGTCTTCTCGCTTTAGACCAAAAATTATATTTCCCTTCATAATACCCTTTTTGATCAACATGGATATTATTACGTGCAATCATTTTCAAATATCCAATAACTCGACTAAATGTAGCAATATCAACGGAATGACATGTAGGACATTTCTTTATATTCTTCGCATCATCTGCAATAATCTTTTGACCACAGCTCATGCAAGAAGTAATGGTTGGAGTTAATGTAATATAGTTAATGGGCTTTTGAAAAATTTTATCGAGATAAGTGGCTAAACGTTCAGGTGTTACCTTTGATTCTAGGAAATGGTGAAGCACACTTCCCGATGTAGCATAGCCTTGGAATTCCGCACTATTTTCCAATTGAGCTAGAAAATTCTCCTCAGAAAATGGAGTCATACACCCACTCGTTAAGTATGGATTCTCCCCTTCTCCTTGAACAAAAATTTCACGGTCATGTTTAGCTGCCCACTTCACATCATGACGTGCCAATTTGATTGCCGCATTTTCCGCTGGTGCGTATTCGATTCCACATGCAACCTTATCCCGTACAATAAATTCATTAATGATCTCTGTCATATATTGCATCCATTCATGGGCAAGCATCTTCCCGTCTTCGTCTTTTATTCCTTCTGTAAATCCAAAGTTTATCAGCCCTTCATTCATGCCTGTTATAGCAAAAACATTAAAATAGTTTTTCAGATTATCATTGTAAGCAAAAAAGGTAGGATATAACTCTTTATTCTGTTCAATCCAATGGCGTTTTGCCATATGGGCCGCCTGCATAATTTCTAAATAGTCCCTCATTTTCTTCTTCAACAAATCATGATCATGACCAAACTCTATTAGCATTCGATTCATATTTAAGTTTAATACTTGAACTGCTCCAGTAGATCCAGTAGAGGAACCAAAGACACCCCCACCGGCCTTGGACAATGTCTCAAGGTTAATCTGAAGACGGCAACAGAGACTACGACTAACCTCTTGATCCTTCGGTTGAATCAATGGATTGAACTTTTTATAATAAGGATCCTGGAACGGACTAGTTTTAAAATTTTCAAAATAAACTCCACCCCAGTTGTACATCTTGTCCAATAGCTCGAGAAACAGAGGATTTTGATAATTGAATGCATCATCTATTTGTACGGTTAATAAAGGAAAAGTAAATGGAATACCCTCACTACCTGTTCCCTCACTCATCACATCGATGATGGCTTGATTGATTCTATCAAAATAGCTGCTTGGAATGTCCTTGTACTGGATAAATCTTATTTCCCCACCAATGATAATATATTCTTCTTTAATTTCTTCTGAAGGCTTTCCAAATTCCAATGTTATATTAGAGAAACTACTTTGAGCCCCTGAACGAAGAGGCATATTCAATTCCCAGATTAACCCTTGAAACAATTGCTTTAATTCATCATCTGAATAATTTACTCCACGTAGCACTTCATCATGTAAATAAGATGCGGCAATCGTGGATAACTGTGCTAGCATCACTGCACCTGACACTTGCTGTGAAATTAAAGTGACAACATTGCTAAAGTGGCGAAGTAATGTGGCTAATCGTTTTGTTGGTTTTGATGAAATCATATTCTTAGCAAGAGATGGAATACCTTTCGTTGCGATATCTAAACAGCTAATCGATACACAATACGGGGCAAGCTGTTTGTCATGAACATATACTACCCCATCATCATAGAGTGTTTTTATTTCTTTCGGTAAAATATGTGTGAACAAATACTCCTCCTCAGCATAATTGTTTAAATTATGTCGGAGTAATGGGAGGGAATACACATAATTGCTATTTTCATGTTTCAAGAAATCGGTTTGCTTATCCTCCCCATTCATGGTGAATTTTTGGATGATTTGTTCGGAATTTTTAAACATGACTCTCTTCTCCTTTTTTCATTATATGTACCATTTCTTCTAGCTCCATAGGATTAACACCTATACATCTGTTCAACTCCCTATTGAGATTGTCCAATAAAATGGTAGTTGGTACAGACATTACTTTATAGCTTTCTGCCATTTCTTGTTGATCTACCAAATCGATGACTTGAAATGGCACATCCATTTGGCTTAAAAATCGATAGACTACTTCACATTTTGGACAGGCCTTTGTCTTTAGCAACATTAGCTTCAATCCTAGAACCCCTTTCTATAGCATAATATAAACACAATATATAGTATTTTAAAACAAATAAATAACTATATATAGATATAATAGACGATTCATCATAGATAGGAAGTGACAAAAATCACTGCAAGATCGAAAAGGAAGGATATAGAATGAAATGAAATCATTAAAGGAGTCGAAATAGGATGCAACGAGTGGAGGAAAGACAATATCAAAAATGGGAAGAACTCTTCATACAATCCTTAGAGAAACAACATGTCGATACAATTTTTGGATCAAGAAGCCATCCAATGTTTACTTCTAATAAGAAGGATTTCACACAATATTTGTTAACACATGAGCAAGCCATTCTTCATGCCGGTGATGGTTATGCAAGAGCTACAGGTAAAGTAGGTATTGCTTTTATCCCAACAAAATACGGAATCACCAATGCTGTGACGGGTATAGCAACTGCTCAATTAGATAGTGTACCAATGGTCGTATTTATTCAGCAGGAACATGCTCTAGATGTAGAAGCAATAATGAATCCTATTTGCAAGCACTATTTTAAGCTCCAACAATTAACTGAGCTTCCCCCTATTGTAGAAAAAGCATGTACGCTTGCCAATGCTGGTAGACCTGGAGTCGTTATTGTCGAATACGATAACAAGCTTTTTCAGCAAGAATGGAAGGAAAATGGTGCGATTAAACAAATGCACATAATACCACCTAAATCACTCACTATACAAAATCATCAAATCAAACGGATAGTTGAGGAGATAAAAAAAGCGAAAAAACCAGTCCTATTGGTCGGAGGTGGTACCATAATATCTGGTGCTAGCAAAGCATTAAATGAATTTCTAACCTTGACGGAAATTCCCTTTGTCAGTACGCTTATGGGATTAGGTGCAATAGATGTGGGAAACCGCCTTCATCTAGGAATGGTGGGAATGCACGGAACCTTTGCAGCAAACAAAGCTGTCCATCAATGTGATCTTCTTATTTGTCTCGGTGTCCGTTTTAGTGACAGAATCACCGGTAAGACCAAAGGATTCTCTCCCCATTCAACGAAAATTCAAATTGAAATAGATCCGGTTGAAGTGAATAAAAATATTATGGTCGATCTACCTATCATTGGGGATGTTAAAGAAGTTTTAGAAGCCGTTAATCAACAACTATCCACCTTGAAAGCTGGGCATTGGCAAGAAGAGGTAGTAACTTGGAAAAAAACCTCTCCTCAATTTAGTTATTCGACGAGTGAGTTAAAGCCAGATAGCATTATCCAGTGTTTGTACAAAAATGCGGAGGATCATGTCATCGTTACAACAGATGTCGGGCAGCATCAAATGTGGACAGCACTTCATTTTCCTTTCCAGCAGCCAAGACATTTCCTTACCTCTGGTGGTTTTGGGACAATGGGCTATGGATTACCAGCAGCAATAGGGGCAGCAGTTTGCCAACCAAACCAACCTGTTGTGTGTGTATCTGGTGATGGAAGTATCCAGATGAATATCCAAGAGCTTCTCACTGTTGCAAAGTACCGATTAAATATCAAAATTGCGATTCTAAGAAATGGCTATCTCGGCATGGTTCGCCAGTGGCAGCAATTATTTTATAAGCATAAATATTCTCAAGTAAAAATAGCTTCACCAGATTTTCTTTTATTAGCGAAAAGCTTCGGGATTAAGGCCTTTCAAATAACAGCTAAAGATAATCTGGAAAAAATAATGGAAGAAGCTTTTCAAATCGATGGACCTGTACTATTGGATTTTCTTATAGAAGAAGAGGTCAATGTTTATCCGATCGTACCTCCTGGGGGAAATAACACGGATGCGATTAGTGGAGAATAGAGCTGGGGTCTAGCACTGACCCCACCTATTTATTTCCTCAACAAGGATAACACTTCATTCATAAAGCTTTGATACACATACAACCAAAGAGATTCATCATGCTGATATTTTTCTGTTAATATAGTGATTACTTCCTTGTTTTTTTCCTGAAAGGTCGGATCATCCTTTGGTGGTAATGGTGCTCTTAATTGATCGACTAATTTCTGTACTTCTGGTGCTCTTGGCCCCCATTTACCAATTAGTTCACCCTTAGCATCTAGTATTAAAACAATTGGAATCGCCCTCCCACCATTTGTTAAATGACGGTCAATTAATGCTGTGTCTTGGTCTCTTAAAGTAACTCTTGAATCAATATCAGCTTCTTCTGCAATTTTGCGAATAACTGGATTAATCATCATCGCATCTCCGCACCAATCCTCGGTAATCGTTAAAAAATGAATACTACTCCCTTTTAATTGTTCGATTAATCCGTCATTTGGTAGCTGGAAATTTTCATATACGTAAAAGCTTTCCTCTTTTAATTTACTCATTTCATTCATATATGCTTGAATGGTTCTACCTTCTTGAAAATATTGCTCTTCTGTTTTCATCATTCCATCCCTTTCCGATCGTTATGTCCAAAAAGTAGCACATTCAAGCGAAAAAGTACAGAGGGATGCCTGTTACTATTTTTTATTATGAAATGGACATTTTGCTAAAGTAATGTTCTCATCTCGCAGAAAATATTGCTTCCATTCAAAATTGTCTTCATCTCCATAAGTTCTTAATTCCGGATGTCTTGAAATCGTATCATATTCTTGTAATCTTGTTCTTACTTGATGAATGATCTTATCTGCATGTTTTGTTTTATTAAACTTTTGGAAAACCCATCTTGGAGTAATTGCCAGCATTAGTGTAGGGAAGGATCGACTATTTCTATTACTATGCGCTGGGGTTGCACAATACATGAAATATCTTTCTCCATGAAAACAAAACTCCCACAGTGGATGCTGAGCTTCTCTCGGAATTTCATTTGGCCACTCTATCTCATCATATTCTACTAGCTCGTTAAGCTGCTGCCAAAATAATTGTTCATATTGCTCCACCGTATATGTTTTCTTTACTTCTTCTGGTAAATCATAAAAAACAATCAGTGATGTATAATCCCCGTATTCATCTGCATGTTCAGTAAAATTCCCTAATAGTTTTGCCAGTTCCTGCACCGTATTGTGCTTAATTGAATCTTTTAAAAAGCCATATCTTAACTGATTCAATGAGAATCCTATTGTAGCAGGAATACATGGGAAAAGATCGTTCTTATCAGTCATTTTCGCTTTAAATTGTTCGAGCACTTCTTTTTGCCAAGTGGAAAGGGACTCTTCTACAGCAATATCCTGACAATTTAATTGCTTCATTTAGATCACCTCACGCATACTCCACTATATTCGTGCAAGTTCGTTTGGGTGAATGTCTCGAAAATAATAAAAAGACCAGTTTAGCTTATTCCAGTTAAACCGATCTTTTTCTAATATTATTTAGAATCATTTTGTTTCTGTTGGAGCTGTTCTTGGCCCATTTTAATTAATTCCTTGACCATCTTACCACCAAGCTGACCTCCGACCTTCCCAGCATCCTTAGCTTTTATATTACCATTGTATCCTTGATTAAGCTCAACATGCTGTTCTTCCGCTATTTCATATTTCGCTCGTTGAGGATCATTTGTATTGGCAACCTTTGCTTTGAGCAGATCTAAACCTTGACGGGCTTCTGGAACTAAAATTTTATTTCTCTTAGCCATTTTATTCATATCCTTTTCTAGGAATTTCTTCCCCATCATGACTTGTTACTTCATCGTTTTCATTAGTTTCGTCAATCTTAGCGTCTATTGTACCTTCCATGTAATTGTCAGATGCTTGTTCATGAGTAATTGCTAACCCTTTTTCTGTTTGATCCTGGCTATTGTAATGGTTGACATTATAATGATTGTTCGCTACTTTTTCACTATTTGATATTGGCTTCCTTTTATTTTTCGACATATCAATCCCTCCATAATTAGCATTTGCAATTAGACTAAAATTATGAATGATTATTTGGAAGAAAAAATTTAAAGGAATAGTTAAATAAAGAACAGGCAAAAATAACCGATCAGATATTTGAACTGATAGAAGTGTCTACAAGATTTTAATAAAGGCAGAAAACAAACCCCATCCAATAAATTCTGATGGGGTTTCATCTGTGTTTTTTATAGTAAACTTCTTGAATGTAATCTAGACGCCGTTATTCTAGACTTTCCATTTCCTTTACTAATCCAAGTGCTTTTGACGTCTTTAGATGAATATCTTGAATCAACTCGGGATGATCCAACAATCTCACTCCATAGGATGGGATCATTTCTTTGATCCTTGGCTCCCATTGTTTGATTTGTTGAGGGAAACAATTTTCCAAAACCTGTAGCATCACGGAAACCGCCGTTGATGCACCAGGTGAAGCCCCTAGTAAGGCCGCTATCGAACCATCTTCTGCACTTACTACTTCCGTACCGAATTGGAGCGTTCCTTTCCCTCCTGCTTCCGTATCTTTTATCACCTGTACTCGTTGGCCTGCAATAACTAAATCCCAATCTTCACTTTTTGCATCTGGAATAAATTCACGTAATTCTTCCATTCGTTGTTCTTTAGATAGCAACACTTGTTGAATCAGATATTTAGTCAATGACAAGTTTTTCGCACCTGCTGATAGCATGGTGAAAAGATTATCTGGTTTTACTGAGGTGATCAAATCAAACATGGATCCCGTCTTCAAGAACTTAGGCGAAAAGCCTGCAAAAGGTCCAAACAATAATGATTTTTTGTTATTGATGAAGCGTGTATCAAGGTGCGGAACGGACATCGGTGGTGCACCAACCTTTGCCTTTCCGTATACTTTAGCATGATGTTTGGCAATGACCTCAGGGTTTTTACAGACCATAAATATACCACTTACAGGAAAACCACCCATATGTTTCCCTTCAGGAATACCAGATTTTTGGAGTAGATGTAGACTTCCGCCTCCTGCTCCAATAAAGACAAATTTCGCAGTTTGTCGCTCAGTCGTACCAGTCTCTAAATCCCTAACCTTTACTTCCCAGGCCCCATCTTCCGTCCGTTTCAATGATTCAACACTATGCTTGTATTTTAAATCAACATCATTTGCTTCTAAATGTTCGAATAATTTACGGGTTAAGGCACCAAAATTAACATCCGTACCAGATTCGATTTTGGTAGCAGCTATAGGTTGATCCACCTTACGCTCTTGCATCATTAATGGAATCCATTCCATCAATTTGACTGGGTCATCAGTATATTCCATCCCATAAAACAAAGGATTTTCAGAAAGCGCTTCATAACGTTTTTTTAAAAAATCGACATTGCTTTTCCCTTGTACGAAGCTCATGTGAGGTAGGGACACAATAAAATCTTGTGGATTTTCGATCAAATTGCTATTAACAAGATGAGACCAGAACTGTTTCGAAACCTGAAACTGCTCATTTACCTTGATTGCTTTTGTCATATCTATGGAACCATCCGGTTTTTCCGAAGTGTAATTAAGCTCACAAAGTGCAGAATGACCTGTACCTGCATTATTCCATTCATTCGAGCTTTCTTCTCCTGCCTTGCCAAGCTTTTCAAATACTTTGATTTTCCAGTCTGGTGCTAGCTCCTTTAATAAAGCACCTAAAGTTGCACTCATGATTCCTGCACCAATTAAGATAACGTCTGTTTTTGTCTGTGTGTTACTCATTTTTACCTTCCTTATCCCCTTTTAAATTGCAGAAAGGATGCATGAAGCGCCATGTCTCGCTAAGATGGTATCTAGTCACACATCGTTTCTGGACCGGTTTATCTTGTCATAGTGTAACACTATGTTTTCGAAATTAAAATGCTTACCTAATATTATATAATAGATGAAAATTATTTAAAAGACACAGGAGAAACTTAATAAAATAGGTTTTTTTACAAACTTAATAAATTGTTCTTGGCTTGACACGAAGCCTCTAGGGACATGAGTTTTATGCGAAAGTGTGAGGGTCGCATTTTTTGATAGGATACCGAGAAGCGACATGATCCAGGGAACCATCCCTTGATATAAAACTAAAGCGCCATCCACCTTATGGATAACCTTTTCATTGTGGAACACGGGAACAGATTTTCATTTGGAAGATTTCTTTTCATATTCAACGAACCTCAAAATTCGATCAGTAACTAAATCCGCTGGCAACTGATGTCCTGCCTTTGGTAGAATTGCTACTTCAACATTTTGCAATAGCTTTTTTGCTCGGTTGGCTGCACGTTTGGAATTGTGCATAGGACTTTTCTCTCCTAAAAGCACTAGAGTTGGTACTTTCACAGATTGAAGCTCCTCATCACTGATATATTGCGGAGGAATGCGTTGCATCTTGTAATCTCGCATAGCTGAAACCACTAACTGCTGCTGTAGTTCGTTGGAAGACGAACCTACACTGCTCCAATAGATAAATGCTCGACGAACAAAGTCAGGTCCAATCATACTTGCCCAAATCATAAACGGCCACGCTATAAACTTTAAACCGGCGAGTGCACGAGCTGGTTCGATTAGTGTAATAGATTGAAGCAACTGTGGTGAATGCACTGCTTGATTCAGGGTTATCCAGCCACCATAGGATGCACCAATTAAATGCACCTTTGTCACATCAAGAGCATTCAATACTTCGTCTAACCAAGAACTATAATCTTCTGCACGTTGAATAGGTAATTTTTGTATACTTTTCCCTGCATCGCCAATTGTGTCCACAGCAAAAACTGGATGATTTTTTCCCAATTCTACAACAAAATTTGCCCAGGATGCGGAAGTGCCGTTCGCTCCATGAAGTAAAACAATGGGAATCCCGTCCTGTGCCCCAAAACGATATACAAGTGTCGGACCGTAACTTGTTCCTATGTTTATTTCCTGACGTGAATCAGGCCATTGTTCCATTGCTTTGTCATAAATTCTTAGGAACTTTATCTCTGCTTCTTTATTAATAAAATGTCCAACAGTATTTTTCTGTTCAGCACTCTTCGTTATTTGTAGTTGTTCTCTTTTTTGAACCAACCCTATTTCTCCTCTCTAAAATAGCTCTTTTTGTGTCCTCACACCATGCAAGTGCTGTTTCATTCACGCGTTTACCATAGTCCAATGTATACAGCCAATAGGGTGTATCGGCACTTTCTTTTTGTTCCAAAATACTTTTTTCGATCTCCATAAAGATGACTTGCTTCGCTTTCAGAAGTTCTTTTTGCATGTCAAGATGTGCCAATACTTTTTCAAAGGAAAGATGCCTCCCAAAAAATATTTTTACAAGAAGTTCTTTTCGTTGAATGTCTGTTTCTAAAACAGGCATTTCAAGCCATTGCAAAAGCTTTTCGCTCCCTTTTTCCGTAATTTCATGATGTTTTCGTTCTAATGGATCACCATCAACTTGAATAACGATTGCAAGATTTTCATCAACAAGTTTTTTCAGAGCCGGATATATTTGACCATAGCTCATCTTCCAGAAATAACTGAAACTCGTATCTATTAATTTCTTAATCTCATATCCAGTTTTACATCCAATTGTTAACATCCCAAGAATGATAAATTTCGTTTCAGTTTTCATTTTTAATCTCCTAACATATCTTTAAGATATATTTTATAGACATGTTATCATGAACGGTATTATGATTCAATAAGAAAGGCCAAGAAGGTATTATCCGTATTCAACAATCGTCAACGAAAAAACAAAATGATTCGAGATTTTGACATAATTTTATTTCAAATAATTACCTGTTCCACTACCACTACGTTACCTCTTTTATCCACTACACAATATTCGATGTTCTCTTCCTTTTCGCCACAGCAGAGGTCAAACACTCGACTACACTGCTTGCCTCTGTAGTGCCCCCCTCCGCTCAAAGGTTCCGAATATCTTTTTCGAGTTTCTTGTTTGCAGCTAACAGAAATATTTCCGCGGGTGTAGTTACCTCAACCTCCCACCTCCTTACACCATGAGTGTTTCAGTCGATGTTCGAAAAGTGACACGAGTCATCACGATAGCTATGCGGTCGGGTTTGACGAGTTTTTGGGACGTCGGGATATTTTGGATACGAAGCAGTTCGTTTTATACGGATCGCTGTAGCAAAGGAGATTTTTGCCCGCCCTGTTGACAGTAATATATTTTTGTGTTTAAATATGAATGAATATAATTTAATTCATTCATAAAGGATTGAGATATGTGGACATAAAATTCACAATTTTCACATGCGGTAAGGAACTGTTCTGTACAAAGGGATTTAAAAAAACAAATATTAAAGAAATAGCTGAGCAAGCCGGAATAGGTGTTGGAACGTTTTATAATTACTACGATTCTAAAGAACAATTATTTATTGAAATCTATAAGCAAGAAAATGAGAAACTTAAGAACCGGCTGATCGAATCGTTGGATTTAAACCAGGAGCCGGTTATTCTAATCAGTCAATTGCTCAAAGAGAATCAAGAAGCGATCCATGCAAATCCTATCCTAAGAGAGTGGTACAAACAAGATTTCTATAAGGAGCTAGAGAAACATTACCGAGATGAAGACGGCCAAAGCATGGATTCCGTACGCGACTTCTTTTTGGATTTATTACTGAATTGGAAACAACAAGGGAGGCTCAGGGATGATGTAGATGAAGAGCTTCTGCCTGTTTTCTTTGATTCCCTAGTCTGCATTGACATGCATAAAGATGAAATTGGGATCGAATATTTCCCAAAAGCGATGCAATATTTAATTGAATTTATCATAAAAGGTCTGACTAAGCATCATGATTGATGCGATTTTATTAAAGTAATATGAATGAATTTTACTTTATTCATTCATATTACGCCGTAACGTTAAAAGAGTTCAGTAACTCTATGATCAATCTATGAGGAGTCAAGTTGTATGAATAGAAAAAATGTCAGTGTTTTTATAAGCGTTTTTGTCGCCATGTTAGGTGTGATGATTCTTGCCCCTATCACCCCCTCATTGATCCGCGAGTTAGGCCTGAAAGAAATCCACTCCGGTATCCTAATTTCAACCGGATCGATTATGACGGCGGTCATGGCTCCGGTGTGGGGGAAAATTAGTGACAGAAGAGGTAGGAAACCGGTTATTCTTATCGGATTGTTTGGATTGACCATCAGTACCATATTGTTGACCATCACGTTCTATAGCGGTCTCCAACACTGGATAAGCGGTGGATGGTTGCTGTTCTTAATGATCGCAATGCGAAGCGTAGTTGGCTTGTTCATCCCGGCCATTCTGTCGGCATCTCAAGCATTAATGGGAGATGAAGCAGGAGAGCAGGAGCGGGGCAAAGGAATGGCTGTTATCAGCGCTGCCAATGGTATGGGGTTAATCTTCGGCCCAGCCATAGCAGGTATTTTTAGTTTGGTTGATTTGTTATGGCCGATGTACTTTGGCATCACGATCACAGCAGTCGCCTTATTGATCATTGTGTTTCTCATGCCAGCTACTATGCCGCAGGGCCGGATTGTAAAACTTAGACTCAAACCGCTTCAACGCGGTTTGCGACTTTATTTATTCGCTTCATTCATTACGATGATTGGTCTGTTTACAATCCAAGTTATTGCCGGGTTTTATTTGCAAGATCAACTCGGCCTTCCGTCTGATCGACTGGCGTGGTCCGTTTCCTTTGGCTTGATGTGTACAGGTTTGGCTATACTTATCGCCCAGGTCATTCAGTCCAAATGGCTGCAATGGAAGCCATCGACGATGAGTTTGTGCGGTTCCATCTTTATGTTCGCAAGTATGGTTACCTTTCTGTTTGCTCATCAGCTGCCAGGTTATTATTTTGCATTTGTCCTATTGGGTGCCGGAGCCGGCTTCATGATGACGGGGTTTATGGCCGGTGCCTCTATCTCTGTTACAAGTGAACAGCAAGGCAGTGTAGCCGGATTGGTTACAACTGTACAAGGAATTTCTGCGATTATCGCACCGATTGTTAGTACTTCGCTCTATCATGCAGATCATCGAATTCCCATAGCAGGGATTGCCTTGCTGAGTGCAACGATGGGGTTGTCAATGCTAAACAAATGGCTAAAAAGCAAAAATATTGATATAAATGGAGGTTTTTTTATGAGACGAACATTGGAAATTACCTTAAGCGTACTTGGAATTATTGCTAGTTTCGTCATGATAGTAACCGGCATTGTATTTAAAATTTTAACGAAGAGTGATAAATTTCTGCAATATTTGGAATCCGGATGGAGTGCAAGCGAGAATGCGTACACGTTGGAACAGTTGGGTCATGCAGGAACGATGTTTATCGCCCCTGGATTGATCACGATGGCTCTCGGCGTTTGTGCAGTAATCCTACTAAGAGGTAACCGCCGTCCGTTCATAGCAGGCTGGGGAATGATTATCGTGACCGTGGTGGTTTGTTTCCTATCACTTTTTGCCGCAATTCCTGGTCTATTCTATATTGCCGCGGGTATTATCACTTTGGTAAGAAAACCACAATATAGACATTGATGAAACAAGTGATGTGGCTATAAAAGAGGCTGGGACAAAACCCAGAAAAATAGAAATTACGTGACACCGACACTAAGCATAGTGAAGGTGCCACGTTTTTTAGAATTTCTACGAAATTTAGATAAACAAAAAGGACACCCTTTGATAGAATTAAAGTGAGCAAACCATAATCCAGAAAGGATGTCCTTATGTTTAAACATTATACCATGAATCAAGTTATTTTGCCTTTAGATTTAGAAGTTAAATTACGAGAAGGTGATATTGCTTTTGCCATCAATGAATTAGTGGAAAGCATTCCGGAGGAAGCGTTCAAGGGTTTTCTTCGAAAAACTGGTTGTCCTGCTTATCATCCTTGAATGATGCTGAAGATAATCTTGTGCGCCTATACGCAATCTGCTTTCTCAGGGAGAAAGATGGAAGCGATGTTAGCAGACAGTGTTCGAATGATGTGGTTAGCTCAAGGCCATGAACCGAGTTATCGTACAATCAACCGATTCCGTTCCCATCCCTTAGTTGAAGAATTACTGAGGGAATGCTTTGTTCAATTTCGTTCCCAGTTAGTCAAAGAAGATTTAATTGAGGAAGAAGCCATTTTTATTGATGGAACAAAGATTGAAGCAAACGCGAATAAGTTTACGTTTGTATGGCGGAAATCCGTGGAGAAGTACAGTGCCAATCTGATGGAGAAATCAAATCACATGTATGATGAACTTTTAGAAAAACAAATCCTCCCAGAAATAGAACGTGAAAGCCCTGACGAGCTAACGATGGATGAACTGGAAGTAGTAGTGGAAAAACTCGATGAAAAAGTGAAAGAGTACGATGAAAAAATTAAAACGAGTGAAGTGGTGAGCGAACGGAAACAATTGCGTTCTGAAAGGAAAGCACCCAAACAAGCTCGTAACAAGTTTAAAGATTTTATACTACGGAAACAAAAATTTCAAAATGATATGAAAATTTTTAGCGACCGCAACAGTTATTCTAAAACGGATACTGATGCCACGTTTATGCGTATGAAAGACGATTACATGAAGAACGGACAATTAAAGGCTGGTTATAATGTGCAAGTTGCGACCGAAGGTCAGTATGCCTTAGCTTACGACGTTTTCCCAAATCCTACGGATACACATACTTTGATTCCTTTTCTTGATCATATAGATAAAAACTACTTTACGTTGCCTCCTTATATTGTTGCGGACGCAGGTTATGGTAGTGAACAAAATTATGAAGATATTATCGAACACAGAAAACGAACTCCCCTTATTACTTACAATCAATACCGAAAGGAGAAGAAAAAGAAATATAAAAACAACCCTTTTCATGTAGATAATTGGCCATTCAATGAAGAAGAAGATACCTACACATGTCCAAACGGCAAAAGAGTATCGTTTAGCTATCTATCCAATCGAACAGATAGATATGGTTATTCACGACAGTACAAAGTGTATGAATGTGAAGACTGTACCGATTGTCCTCTACACTCGCTTTGTACGAAGGCGAAAGAAGGAAACAATCGCAAAGTTCACTACAACGAGAAGTGGGAAATACAAAAAGAATATGTGAGAGCGAAGCTTTCAGATGAGAAAACTGGCGAATTATATGGTAAACGTAAAATCGATGTAGAACCAGTTTTTGGATTCTTGAAGGCTAATTTGGGTTTCACTCGCATGTCTTTGAGAGGCAAAGACAAAGTGAAAAATGAATTAGGGTTTGCGTTTATGGCGGTAAACTTGAGAAAGTATACCGCCAAGGATGGAAGACTTCTGATAAAAATGGCAAATAAACAAACAAAAAATGGCACTGAACAAATTATTTTGTTCAGTGCCATTTTCTATACTTTTTTGGCTACTCTGTTTCCTCATTTGGCTCGAATAACTCACTAATTAGTTTAACTTCGACTGATAGTATTACATCAGATAATTGGAGAGATGATGGCTTAGTTATCCGTTCAACTACCTCAGACAACTTTAATGCGATTGATGGAGATTTAGTCATGGATGAAAATGGCCAACCATGGCTTTCATTTGGTTCATTTTGGAATGGTATTAAACTAACGAAATTAGATCCTAATACAATGAAACCTACTGGTCAAATTTATTCCATTGCTGCAAGACCAAATGTATCAGACCATGCCATTGAAGCACCTAACATCACTTATAAGGATGGTTATTATTACTTATTTGTATCCTTTGATCACTGCTGCCGCGGTGTAGATAGTGACTACAAAATTGCCTATGGCAGATCTAAAAACATAACAGGACCTTACTATGATAAAAATGGTGTGAACATGCTGAATGGGGGAGGAACCATCTTGGATGCTGGTAATGAACGTTGGATCGGACCAGGTCACCAGGATGTTTATAATAATAATGTAATTGTCCGCCATGCATATGATGCCAATAATAATGGCGCACCAAGATTATTAATAAATGACTTGTATTGGGATTCTAATGGGTGGCCAACCTATTAAAAGGATTGATATGACAATGTAGCAAAAACTGGTCTATATCCCAAAAATAGACCAGTTTCCCTTTTCATTATTTTTCAGGTGATAATTCGATTGCTTGGTGTATAGCTTCGATCATACTTCCATCATCAACCATGCCTTTTCCTGCTATATCAAATGCTGTACCATGGTCAACACTTGTACGAATAATGGGTAGTCCGACCGTAATATTCACTCCTGCTTCAAGGCCAAGCACTTTAATTGGACCATGTCCTTGGTCATGATACATTGCAACTACTATATCGAAATCACCACGTTGCGCACGGAAAAACAGCGTGTCTGCTGGTAAAGCTCCTTCGACATCAATCCCTTCCTTCTTCGCACGTTGGATAGCAGGATCAATTTTTTCTTCTTCCTCTCCATTTCCGAACAAGCCATTTTCTCCTGCATGTGGATTAATGCCACAAACGCCAATCTTCGGTTGCTTAATCCCTGATTTATAAAGGGTATCATGCGCTAACCGAATAACATTGTATACACGCTCGGGTTCAATGCTGTTGATCGCATCAATAAGGCCCATATGAGTAGTTACATGGATCACTTTTAACTTAGGCGATGATAGCATCATAGAAAAATCTTTTGTATCGGTTAACTCCGCAAGAATTTCGGTATGGCCTGGATAAATATGGCCGCCTTTGTGCAGCGCTTCTTTATTTAGTGGGGCTGTACAAATCGCATCAATTTTTTTCTCATTTGCTAGTTCAATGGCTGTTTTCAAATATTGAAATGCTGCATTACCTGCATCAGCAGAAACCTCTCCAAACGGAAGGTTTTCTGGCAGTAAATCTAAGTCTACACATGCAATCTCGCCAAAAGCTGTTTCTGTAAAATCTGCTTGATGATCGAACGATTTTACTGTAATCTCCACATCCAAAATATCAGCAGCTCGTTTTAGCATGTTAGCATCACCAATTACTACTGGATGAGCTTGTTCATAAACCTCTTTATGTTGCAGACTTTTCACGATTACCTCAGGCCCTACACCTGCAGCGTCTCCCATTGTAATCCCTATAATTGGCTTTTTACTCATTGTTTAAAACTCCCTTCAATACTTGCATTGCATGATAAATAGACTGTTGGTTGCCAAATGCGCCTGCTTTAGTTACAATTCTAAATTCTTTCTCTGTTCCGATCAATGTACCAACCGGGATTCCTGCTTCCAATTGTTTCAACAAACGAAAGCCAATTCCACCTAACTGACGAGCAACCTCTTTTGCTGTATCACCGCCAGTTAAAACAAGTCCGGATAGATTCTTATTTCTCTCAGATACCCCTACAACAATTTCACCAATTGATTGTGAGATGTGTTCTCCGATTTGATAGTCAGACAAATCTCGTTTTCGTCCAATTCGTTTCACCTTGTCACGAATTTGTTCATTCGAAGGCACATAAACGACAATATCATCACCTGACTTAATCACATCTACACATTTTTCAATATGATTGTCTTTTAGCATTTCCCAATCATTCGTAAACATTTGAATTGGATCTAATTCAATAGCTGTAACGTCCGCCTGTTCCGCTGCAAACCGTACTTGATGTTGTGTTACTTGAGACAAACTTCCGCATACTGTCATAACATGCTCAGATTTAGTCAATGAATGTTTCCCCATCTTTTGACTAATTCCTAATACTTCTGGCAGTACTTCAGCTAAACCTGCTGAACCTGCCCAAATGATATTTTCAGAAATCTTTACAACCTGTTGTGCCATTTGTAATAATTCTTCTTGAGATTCTGCATCACAAACAATATATTGAATATTTTTTACTTGATAAGATTGTAGTTTTGCCTGTAAAGTAGATCCTTTTATATCTTCTGTAGTTAATAAACCTACCGCTTCATCAATTTCATCTTCTATCAAACTTGGTATATATGATTGTCTAACAGGGTGCTTTGGATCTTTGGCAGCTTCCGTTTCTGATAGCTTTATGCCATTCACATAATGAACCCCATCCTTAGTTGTTCTTCCATATGCAGGTAAGGCAGGAGCAATGATAACAAACTCTGGCGAAAACACTTCAGATAGTGCTTGTAACTCTGTAGCAATATGACCTCTTAATGTCGAATCCATTTTTTTATAGACATAGCGATAACCAGCTTCTTTAAGAAATAAAGCGGCTTGCTTTGTAATTGACCTAGCTTCTTGATTCGATAATGCTCGTGAATTTGTATCGATCACTAATCCACTATCTAAATTATGAGAGTGCTCAGGGATATCAAACAACACCGAGGTTTTGACTCCTTTTTCAGTTAATTGTACGCCACTATCATTTGCCCCAGTCAAATCATCTGCAATAATTCCTAATAGTCTACTCATGTTGATCCCTCATTCTATCGATATTAAACTCATTCATTGATAACGTAATCGTCTGGTAAACGTACCCCTTTTTTCTCTAGTCGTTTCACTAAAAAGGCAATATAAAATGGTAGAAGAACGGCAGTTGTCACCGTTGATGCTGCAACCTGTACAGTTGCAATATCAACATTTACTGCAAAGCTTGCACTAGCAGCTGCTATTGCTGCAGGCGTTGCTACGGCATTACCGGCTGTAGATCCTTCTGCAGCACCTGCAATCGGATTCCATTTTAATGCTTTAAATACGAGGTATCCAACTGTACCAGTAACAAACACAGTTAATAATCCGAGAATAATTCCTGATAATCCGCCTTCAATAATACTTTTAAAATCAATTCCCATACCTAATGAAAATGCAAAGAACGGGATTAACATCGAGCTTCCTTTGTCTAAAAACTCCCTCATCTCAACGTCTAGATTACCTAGTACCATACCAACTAAAATTGGTAATAGGACAGAAATAAAGGATACAAATGAGAACATACCATCAACAAATCCCATTGCGCCAAAAATAGCTAACGCTACCATTGTAAAGAATGGTCCATCATTTAAAGCAAGTAGCGAATAAGCTGCCCTATCTGTCTTATCGCCATATTGACCTACCATTGCTACATAAAGTCCTCCATTACTGTTTGTCATCGCTGCAATTATTGCAATTGGCGCAAGACCTAACCATAATCCATTGTCTCCAGCAAACATGTAAGCAATCAACCCTACAGCAGCACCTACTATCCATTTTGTTGCCAATAATGTTGCGCCTTTTCCAAGACTAACACCAACACTTCTTACGTTTATTTGAGCACCAGTACATAGTAAGAATAATGCGATTAATGTACTCGCCCCATCTACAAACAACGCTTGAGTAAAGTTACCTATTCTTAATAAATCAGGTACAAATGTATTTAATACGGCAGCTAGTAATAACGGAACAACCATCATTCCACCTGGTATTTTCTCTAAGGTTGCTTTTATTC